>Ga0209693_10000002_pt1 | contig 97070 bp, 82 predicted proteins | sample HubBroMetageWRM3_FD_188345 | JGI IMG/M metagenome (GOLD analysis project Ga0209693, IMG submission 188345) | Warmed soil microbial communities from the Hubbard Brook experimental Forest, New Hampshire - Hubbard Brook CCASE Soil Metagenome WRM 3... | ecosystem: Environmental > Terrestrial > Soil... | reverse complement strand
GGCCTCAACAGAGGCTTCGCACTTGATGCTCTCGTGGGTGCGTACACCGAACTTCGGATTGCGCTGACGCAGCCGATCCAAACTGCCGGAGATTAGCTCATGGCTCTGCCGTTTTCTATGAATGCGAGGCTCGCTTTTCGCTCGATAGTTGTGGACGCAACCGGACGCAGATGCAGCAATGACGTGGTCGCAATGCCGAATTAGCGGACGCTGCCGGTTGGCAACACACCCATCAAGAACTCCCGCCGTCACCAGGCCAGGACGGTGAGGTCAGGATCGTCGGGGTCGACGTCGTGGTCGACCCTGTGCGTCGGCAATTCGTGCGCGCGCTCGTCGTTGCAGACTGCGGGAGTGGGTGGGTGGATTAACCGCAGGTGGCAGCGCGAATCACCCTGCGCAATGGTCGCGTCGGCGGTGGCACTGTCCTGGTGTGGCACAGAATCCTTCATCGCGACTCCGTTCTAGGTCCCCGTATTGCTCGTAGCCTTGGCCCTCCGCGGCCAGCGTGCACGCGTAGTCGACTACCTGATCGTCGACGGCGAGTTACTCGTCCTAAGCGGCGCATCAGGTTTGCTGTGTGAGCCCCACAGTCTCAAACGGCGCGTCATAGCCAGTCAATCCGGCGGCACCCGCAAATCGAAGCCCGACCCTGCTTGCAGACGGGATCAGCCAAGGCGGCCCCGGCGGGCAGTCTCTTCCAGCAGATCGGCGGCGCTGGCAACGCTCTCGGCAGGTTTGGTCATCTGGGCGGCCACCTCGCGGGCTCGAGCAGCGTATTCCGGAGCGAGAATCATGCGCAGGTCCGCGATCAGCGATTCCGACGTAGTGGTTGAAAAGTCTCGGCCGAAGCCGACTTTCAGCCGTTCGACGACAGCCGCCCAGATCGGCTGATCAGCGACCGGCAGCCAGAGGATCAACGTTGGGATTCCGGCCCGCATGCCTGCGGCCGTGGTACCCGCGCCACCATGGTGGACAACTGCGCGGCAAGCCGGAAAGACGGCCGCGTGTTTCACCTCGCGCACAACCTTGACGTGGCCGGAGTCCGGAATACGGCTGAAGTCACTCAACCCAGAACAAATCAACGCCCGCTCACCCAACTGCGCGCAGGCCGCGCTGATCGTGGCGACGGTGACATCGGTTTCGACCCGCATGGCGCTGCCAAAGCCGAAGTAGATCGGCGCTGTTCCCGCGGCGATCCACGACAAGACTTCGTCGTCGGCATCCGTCGGCAACTCCAGCGTCAGCGCGCCGACGAAGGGCCGGAAGGGTCGAAGCTCACCGTGTTGCGCCGATTCGGCTGCCAGTCCGGGAAAGCACAGCTCGTCGTAGGCCTGGATCTCCAGCGATGTCGAGGCCCCAGTTGCCTCCGACAAGCCCAGCTCGCGGCGTTGAGCAATTTCAGTCTCCTTCGCCATCTGCTCGATCAAGCGCCCCAGAGCGCCCGGGTCCCAATGCTGGTTCGGGAAAAAGTCCAGCAGGGCCAGCGGAATGCCGCGGTACTCCGCGACGTTGGCGGCAAAACGCTGCTCAGGCAGTCCCGTCAGTACCAGGTCGGCCCCATCTGCCAGCGCCGTCAGCGTCGTCCTCCACTCGGCCCACAACCGGACGAGATGGTCCATACCTTCCACCATCACGCTAATCGGGTTCTGCATCTTCCTGTTGTGAACGTTTTCCTTGTCGAGCAGCCTCGACGAATCCGGCCCGAACGCGACCCCGGCAAGCCCCGCCGATTCCACGAACCCAAGCATGTTGGGCGCGACCGCGATGCACACGTCGTGACCTCGGCGCAGCAGCTCCTTACCGACGGCGGCGAAAGGCTCGACGTCGCCACGACTTCCATAGCCTGCCAGCACAAATTTCATCGGCGTAAACCTAACTGGCCATGCCTACCCGCCCACCCAGCCAACTGCTCTGTGAGCGGAGGAAGTGTCTGACTCTGGATACCCAGATAGCAGGATTGTCGTACACGTTAGCAGAGTCACAGCGGATGATCGCTGTGGCGACGAGCGGCCAAAGGCGTTGGTAACGCTCACGAATTGCGCTCGGGTACGTCGTATCGCCGGCCTTCACTCGGCGCGACGCGTCTAACCCGACGCCACCACTGACGCGGAGTTCCAGGGCGCCAACCGTCCGGATGAGCCGTTCGCTTCGGGAAGATCATCGCTGACATCCCAAGTGGCCGAGAGCCGTCCGACGCCCAGCGCAATCGCACAGTTCAGGCCCAGCTCCACAAGCTCGTCCTCGCTGAAGTGCTCGCGTAACTCGTCGTAAACCGCATCGTCGATGGCGAGATGGTTGGTCGCGAACAGCTCGGCAAAACGCAGGGCAGACCGCTCAGCGGCCGAGAGGTTTTCCGCGTCGGCGGGCCGCTCCAGCGAGCAGACCGCATCCTCGTCAAGACCGTCGTCGATGGCGCTTTGATAACGCACCGCGATGCAACTTCGGCATTGGTTGAAAAACGCGATGCGCAGCCGTACCAGTTCGAGAAGTCGGGGCGCCAGGGTCCCGTTCGCGCGCAGCGCGGCATTCAAACCGCCGAGCGCTTCGGCCACCGCCGGGAGACGACCAATAATGGAGGCAACGCCGAGATTGATCCGATCTCCTTGACCGAGGTCTTGTGTCGGCACCGCGGCGAAGGCAGTCGAAGGCGCGATTCGGGTCAATTCATCGTCTCCTGTATACCGAACGACCTGTCAGGGTCCCCTGAAGTATCGCCATCGCGGGCATAGCTGGCAATCGTCGCGGCGCCATCGATGATCGCCCGACACCTCCTTGCCCGTTCCGCAAAGTCGACCTTGGGGAAACCGCACGGGGCAAGCGCCACTTTCCTGTGCCGGAAAACCGGTCCATGGTTTCGCCACAGTGACGATTCGCCGACATGCGCGCCCTGCCGGCACAGATGCGAAATGCGTTACACTAGCAACCTATTGGCCACAGCGACGAGTCACACACCGCCGTTATCTGAGCTGTGGAGAAGGCCGAGCGCACGGGTTCGGCGACCGCCGGCGGCACCGTCCCGGGCCACATATCACAGGCTCCGGTGGCGCGCGAATTCGCGATCAGCCCGTAAAGAAAGCGTCAACGACAAGGCCTCCGTCAGACCTCCACGCTTAACTTCAATCTGGATCCTCAGGCACCTGGTCGAGGCCGTGCTCTTTGCGGGGAGGTTCTAGGTGAGTACTCCATCCGCGGGGATTGCGTTCCTCGCTTTGTTGGTGGCGGCGCTGGTGCTTGTGCATGTACCGCTGGGTGACTACATGTACCGGGTCTACAACTCGCCAAGGGACTGGCGAGTCGAGCGGGCCATCTACCGAATCATCGGCGCCGACCCCAAAGGCGAGCAGACCTGGGACGCATACGCCCGCAGCATTCTGGCGTTCTCGGTAGTCAGCGTCGTGTTCCTGTTCTTTCTCCAGCTGCTGCAGGGCAAGTTGCCGCTACACCTGCATGACCCAGCGACAACGATGACACCCTCGCTGGCGTGGAACACCGCGGTCAGCTTTGTGAGCAACACCAGCTGGCAGTCATACGCCGGTGAGTCGACGCAAGGTCATCTGGTGCAGATGGCCGGCATCGCTGTCCAGAGCTTCCTGTCCGGCGCGGTGGGCATGGCCGTAGCGGTCACCCTGGTTCGCGGCTTTGCCCGGACCAAAACCAATCAGCTGGGCAGCTTCTGGGTAGACCTGGTCCGCGGCACTATTCGCGTCTTGCTGCCGATCTCATTCATCGGCGCGATCGTCCTGATCGCCGGCGGCGTCATCCAGAACTTTCACCTCAATGACCAGGTTGTTACGACCCTGGCCGGCGCGAAGCAGACGATTACCGGCGGGCCGGTCGCCAGCCAAGAGGCCATCAAGCTGATCGGCAGCGACGGGGGCGGTTTCTACAACCCGAACTCCGCACACCCTTTCGAGAATCCGACGGCATGGACGAACTGGATTGAGATCTTCTTGGTACTGGTCATCAGTTTCTCGCTGCCGCGCACCTTCGGACGGATGGTGGGCAGCAAGAAGCAGGGCTATGCGATTACCGCCGTGATGGCTGTACTCGCCATTATCAGCGTCAGCCTGATGATGCTTTTTGAGTTGGGACATCACGGTACCGTCCCCACGGCAGTAGGTGCGGCCACGGAAGGCGTCGAGCAGCGTTTCGGGGTCGCCGACTCGTCAATCTTCGCCGACGCGAGCACTCTGACGTCTAGCGGCGCCGTCGACTCGATGCACGATTCCTACACCAGCTTGGGCGGCTTGATCGCGATGTTCAACATGCAGCTCGGCGAGGTGGCGCCGGGTGGCGTCGGTTCGGGTCTATACGGCATGCTTATCCTCGCGGTAGTCACGGTGTTCGTCGCCGGGCTGATGGTCGGCCGCACACCGGAATACCTCGGAAAGAAGATCACGCCACGCGAGATGAAATTCGCGGCAAGCTATTTCCTGACCACCGAGGTGCTGGTGCTGCTGGGCACCGGGATCGCAATGGCATTCCCGGGCCCACGCGCCAGTATGGCCAACACCGGACCACACGGTCTGTCGGAGGTGCTGTACGCGTTCACTTCCGCGGCCAACACCAACGGCTCGGCTTTCGCGGGCCTGTCGGCAAACACAACGTGGTACAACACCGCTCTTGGCCTGGCGATGCTCATCGGCAGATACGTTCCGATGATGCTTGTCCTCGCGCTGGCCGGCTCGCTGGTCCGTCAGGGTCGCACGCCAGAGTCCCCCGGCACCCTGCCTACCGACCGACCGCAGTTCGTCGGCTTAGTCGCGGTCGTGACGGTCATCCTGTGTGCCCTCACCTTCTTGCCCGCCTTGGCGCTCGGGCCTCTCGCGGAAGGAATCCACTAGGAGCGATTGTGCAAAATTTCGGATCTGTGCAGGACGTCCTGACGCGGCATCAGCGAATTGACGAGTTAGTGCGTGGCATGGTGCACCAACGAGCTTCCGCCCTGACTGCCAAGGCCAGCCGTGGGTCGGCTAGCCGGACCGGACCGCATCATGCGGTCATGCGGTCATGCGGTGATGCGTGATGCGCGGTCACGCCTACTTGGAGGCTGACTGGCGGCGCGAGGCGCTGCGGACCAACCTTTGGATCGTTCCCGCGCTGGAGACGCTTGCCGTACTACTGCTCTTCGCCACGACCTACGCGGTCGACCGCGCGGCCTACGAAGGAGCAGTCCAGCTGCCGTCGTGGGTGCTGAGCGGCACCGCCGATGCCGCGCGAAACATCTTGGCCACAGTCGCCGCGTCGACCATCACCGTGGTCGGCATCGTCTTCTCGATCACGATTGTGGCCCTGACGCTCGCTTCAACGCAGTTCGGGCCGCGAATGCTGCGGAACTTCGTGCGGGACCGTGGAACTCAGCTAACGTTGGGGACATTCGTCGCGACATTCTGCTACGCGGTGATCACCCTGGTCGCCGTGGGCGGCGGACCGCATGGCGACTTCGTTCCGCATCTGTCGATCACTGTGACCCTATTGCTCACGCTCGCTGACGTGGGGGTGCTGATCTACTTCCTCAATCACATCGCCACGATGATTCAGCTTCCGGTGGTGATCGCCGGCATCGCCGCGACATTGGCCTCCGAGATCGCGGCACAGGATCGCGGCACCGCTTTCGGCGTCGGGACGAAACGCGGCCCCTCGCCCGAGGAATTGGTGGCGCGGTTAGCAGAGTCCGGAGTCCCGATCCGCACTCCGCGCAGTGGCTATCTTCAGGTCATTCGCCATGAGACGCTGCTCAAGATCGCTTTCGCGGCCGACGCGGTCATTCAGTTGCCCTACCGCCCAGGGCATTTCATGGTCGCAGGTCAGGTGATCGCCTGGGTGTGGCCGCCCGACGCGGCCGAAGCTGTCGAAAAGAGTCTTGCACTCGGCCATGTCGCGGGCGCGTATCGCACTATTGCACAGGATATTTCGTTCGGGTTCGACCAATTGGTCGAGATCGCCCTGCGCGCACTGTCGCCGGCGGTCAATGACACGTTCACAGCGTTGACCTGCATCGACTGGATCGCCGACTGCCTGTGCCGGATTTCCACCTCATGGCGTCCGCAACGGATCCGGCGTGACGCACAGGGCCAGATACGTGTCATCGCCTACCAAGCCGATTTCGACCGGCTGGTGGCGCGTGCGTTCGAGAAAATCCGCCAGGCCGCAGCCGGCATGCCCGCCATCATGATCCGGCAATTTGACGCCCTGGCCAAGATCATCGAACAGACCCCCGACCGTGCACGGCGAACCGTGTTGATCCGCGAAGCCGAGGCGATTCAACGAGCCAACCTGACCACGGTGGCCGATCCCGCGGACCGCAACGACGTCACGCAGCGCTACGAGGCGGTCATGGCGCTGGTATGCCCAAACGCGACGCCGAATTCTCCGGAACCGCTACCAGTTAACGGATTCGACTAACTGGTGAAGGGCGCTCCGTCGAAGCGCTCGCAAGTGGTGAACTCAGCGACCGATTGTCGCCGCAACTTCGTCAGTTGGCGCACGGGTCTGCCGAGAGGCAAAACTGCGGCAATAGCGTACGGATCGGGCACGTCGAGAAGGTGTTTGACGCGCGGCTCCTCGGCCACGAGCATCGTGGTCAACACCCCGCCGTAGCCTTCGTTGCGCGCGGCCAGCAACACGTTCCACACAAACGGGTATACCGAAGCCCCGGGTACGACCGCGATGCGATCGAGATCCTGATCAGTGGCGGCGACGACAGCAAGGTCCAGGCAGATCACCAGCACTACCGGCGCTTCGCGCAGTGGAGCCGACAACTGCGGTGGTACCTGCATCGCCTCGATCGTCGACGCGTCCACGCCGCTGCGCCGCAATGGATTCCACGGCGACTCGCCGTTGGCGAGCTGCGCAGCGTATCGGCGGGCGGCAGGAAGCGCCAGATCCGCCAGGGCCGACTGCGTGTGCTTGTCGCGCACGACGACCACGCGCACGCCCTGCCGGTTACCGCCGGACGGCGCGAAGCGGGCGTTGTCAAGGATGCGGGTCAAAACCTCATCCGGAAGTGGGTCGTCGGTGAATTCGCGCACCGCGGACGTAGATCGCATGACGTCGTACAGGTCCATGACCACTATGGTGCCGCATGCGGTTACACCGGCATTCAGGCGGCGTCGTGGAAGACTAGGCCCAGCGTGTAGCGCTGACCGGAGCGGACCGTGGACACACCATGGCGCATCGGGGCGGCCGACCATCCGCGAGTCGAGCGGACCGGCCTTTCTCTGGTGGTGAAGATGTAGCCGTGTCCCAACGGCAGGGTGGTGGCTGTGCCGCGTGATTGTGCCCGGGGCCGCTGTTCGACGAGCAGGAATTCGCCGCCGGTGTGCGCCGCGCCGGGTTCGTTCAGGTTGATGACGACCTGCAGCGGAAAGATCAGGTCTCCATAGAGGTCGCGGTGCAGGGCGTTCCAGTCGCCTGGCCCGTACTTGAGCAGGAGCGCGGTGGGTTTGGTTTGGCCGGCTCGATGGCACATTTCGAGCCACTCGTCCAGAGTGTCGGGCCACGGGGCCTCGCGACCCAGCTTGGTCCACCAGTCTTGAGCAATCGCGAGTAGCCGAGGGTACAACCCTTGTTTCAGCGCTTCGATGGGCTCCGGGTAGGGCTGTTTGAAGTAGCGGTATTCGCCTTGCCCGTAGCGATGGCGGCCCATGTCGATGGTGGCGCGGAACAAACCGTCATCGGCGTAGAGATCAAGGACCGACGCACACTCGGCCGGTGTTAAAAGCTGTGGTAGCAGTGCGCCGCCGACATCGTTCATCTCGGCGGCGACCGCGTCCCAGTCAGCGGCAGCGATGTGCCGACGCCATGTCGATGACATCAGAACAGCTTGCCAGCCACCGCGGGCGCCGGCTCTTCGAGTTCCAGCAGGAATCGTTTGCGCTTCGGGCCACCCGCGTAACCGGTTAGCGCGCCATTCTTTCCGACGACGCGGTGGCAGGGGACGATCATGCTGAGCGGATTGCGCCCAACGGCTTGGCCGACTTCATACGCGGTGGTACCGTCAGCCAGTTCGGCGGCCAGCTCACCGTAGGTTTTCGTCTGGCCGTAGCCGATGTCTTCCAGCAAGTCCCAGACCTTTCGCCGGCGCAGATCGCCGACCAAGGCGATCGGGAGATCGAATTGGGTGCGGTCTCCGGCAAGGTATTCCCCTAGTTGGTCACCGACCCGGCGGAACAGTTCGTCGGCAGCTGGCTCAACGTACTGTCCTAGGGCATCAGCCGTGGGCGGGCGCCAGTGATGTCGGAAATAAACACCCGTCAGGGTGTCACCGTCGGCGACCAGTGTCAGCTCGCCAAGTGCACTATCAATCAGCGTGTGCCGTGGTGTCATCGTTTTACCCTCCTCTGTGAGTAAACGATGACCGCATCGGAAACGTGAGATCGACCAAGCCGGCTACGTTGTGCTGGTGCGTTTCTCGTACTCAACCAGGCGCGATTGCAGGTCGGCGTACGGTGTGGCCGGTGGCAGCGGCTGTCCGTCGCGTACCGCCCGAGCCGCTTGGGCAGCGGCGTACAACGCCGCGCCGTAGGCCACTGAACCGGTTGACACCCGGGCCACCCCGAGCTCACCGAGTTCGGTCAACGTCAAGCCGCGCACCGGCAAGGTGTTGACGGGACGCGGGATGTTGCGAGTGATCTCGGCCAGCTCGCCACGGTCGTTGGCCAGCGGTACGAAGATGCCGTCGGCGCCGGCGTCGACATAACGAAGGGCCCGCTCGATCGTCGTGGCGGTGTTGGCCTCCTGGTGGAGCCAATAGGTATCGACCCGGGCGTTGATGAACAACCCGGGGTTGCGTTGTTTGATCGCAGCGACTTTGGCGGCTGCCAGTGCGGGATCGACGAGTCTCTCGTCGGTGCTGTCCTCGATGTTGATCCCGGCGACCGGCAGTTGTGCGACGTAGTCGGCGACGGCTTCGGGGTCGTCGCTGTAACCGTCTTCGACGTCGACGCTGACATGGCAGTGCAGCGGTGCCAGTGCGGCGGCCAGGGCGATGTTGGCGTCACGGGTGGCGCGGGCACCGTCGGGATGTCCGCCGCTAGAGGACACGCCGAAACTGGTGGTGCCAACCGCCGTGAACCCGTCCGCCAGGTACGCCAGCGCCGACGGTACGTCCCAGGCGTTAGGCAGCACGAACGGAACGCCCTGGTGGTGCAGATCGTGAAAACTCATGGCTTTCCTCCCGGCTGTCAATCTGCCTCATCTGGAGGACGTCTCATAGACCTCAGATGTGATCCCACCTTTCCAGAGGCCGCCGACGAAGGATGGTGGGAAATCGCTTTCTCACGCTTCACCGGGAGCCGGCGTCTTCATAGTGGAGGTCGCTACTTCACACGGAGGAACTCGAATGCTTACCTGGTCCTGTTGGTGACGTCAGAGGTGAAGATCGACCAGCACGTCAAGCCGCCGTTTGAGGCTGTCGTGCAGCAGCACGGCGCCACGGTGCTGCGGGTGGTTCGTGCGGTGGTCGGGCATGCCGATGCCGATGACGCCTGGTCGGACACGTTCCTGGCCGCCCTGAAGGCCTACCCGCAACTGCCCGCCGACGCCAATGTCGAGGCGTGGCTGGTGACGATCGCGCACCGCAAAGCCATCGACATCACCCGCGGAAACTCACGACGCGCCGTCCCGGTCGCCGACACCTCCGACTCCCCCGCACCTGAGCGAGCCGATGCCCACGATCTTGACTTGGACGCCGCGGTCGGGGCGCTGCCGCCCAAACAGCGCCAGGCCGTGGCTTACCACTATCTGGCCGGTCTCCGCTACGCCGAGATCGCAGTGATTCTCGACAGCAGCGTTGCCGCCGCACGACGCGCCGCGGCCGACGGCATCGCCACACTCCGACGCACTTATCCCCTAATCGACACCCCGAGGGACCAACTATGACCGACCTCACGCAGCGCTTCCCGATCGACCAGAATCATCTCCGGCTCCTGCACGCCCGGCTGGAAACGGATGCGCAAACAGGCGATCTGCTCGACATCGCCTACCGCACAGTGGACTCGGCCGTCGGCCCGCTCCTGCTGGCGGCCACCAGGAGCGGACTGCTGCGAGTGGCGTTCGCCAGCGAAGGCCACGACAGTGTGCTGCAGAACCTCTCCGAGCACATCAGCCCGCGCATACTCGAAGCTCCCACACGATTGGATCCGACCGCACGACAACTCGACGAATACTTCACCGGCCACCGGCACAGCTTCGATGTCGCGCTGGACTGGTCTCTGTCACACGGCTTTCGGCGCACAGTGCTCGAACACCTCAACACCGACGTCACTTACGGCGCAACCGCCAGCTATGCCGCATTGGCCCGACTATCGGGCTCCCCCAAGGCGGTGCGTGCCGTCGGCACCGCGTGCGCGACCAACCCGATCCCCATTGTCGTGCCATGTCACCGGGTCATCCGATCCGATGGAACCGTTGGCGCCTACCGCGGCGGCGCTGTTGCCAAACGCGTCCTGCTCGACCTCGAGAAAGAACGATGACGACACAGCGGCCGGCACGCAATCGAGTCTCACCGGAGGGCGGGATCATCGCCGTTCCGGGCCGCGGCGCCTGGATGGGCAACCGCGGGCGACTGCACCGGGAGCGCGGTACCCGTGACATCGTGCGCAACCATCAGCACAAGACGTGGATCACCTGTGCCCTGTCGTTCCGCGGCCGCCGCGTGGCGCAGTGGGAACCCAACCGCTATACGCCGCTGTTCTTTCTGGACGAGGCTGTGGCCCTGGCCGCAGGCCACCGCCCGTGCGGGGAATGCCGACATAGCGCCTACACGCGATACCGGACACTGTGGACCGAAACCCACGGTGGCGCAATGCCTTATGCCAAGGAAATGGATACACAACTGCACCGCGAGCGGACCGGCCGAGCCGAGCATCGCGCCGCCTGGGACCGGCTGCCTGACGGGGTATTTGTCGCCACCGACTCCGGACCCGCCGTCGTCATCGGCGACCACCTCGCGGTCTGGGACCATGACGACAACATCTATCGGGACAAGCTGCCACGCCCCAGCACCGGCACGGCGACCGTGTTTACCCCAGCGTCCACCGTGGAGATACTGCGAGCCGGTTACCCCGTGCAGATTGATGATTCGGCCCGCTAACAGCCCGCAGGGACATTGCTCCCGCTGTGTATGGTCAACGTGGCTTGCCCTGCGCAAGAGAAGCCGGCGCGATCACCTGTGGGCCGCGCTCACCATGCCGATTCTATGACGGGCCGGCTTACGGTTCGACTCCTAGGCGCCTGGACACAGATCGGCAAGGGTGTAGTTAACGAGGTCGCCGGCCTGTTGGGGGGTAAGCCCATTAGGACCACGGTCGGTGTCGGAACGTTGCACCGCCAGCGCCTGTAGCTGCTGAGGAGTAGCGCCGTAAGTCAGCTGGGTGCATAGCTTGTAACCCAACTGCAGTAGCGCCGGGTCCCCGCCGTCGAAGTCTCGGATCCCGGCGTTGTGCAGGTCATTGATGTAAGAGGTTGGGTCAGCCTGCACCGGGCTGGCCCAGACGACTCCAGCGACCAGAAGTGGCCCACCTACTAGCGCCGTGCCCACAAATCGCCCATGGCGCCCCAGTGCGGCCATAGCTTCTTCTCCCTTGACTGCGTAGCGGCCTGTATTGGCAGACGGAACTTTACACGGAACCTCCGGGAAACGCGCTAGCAAGAATAGGCTGCCCAGATCATTCGCGGATCGAGGCCGACAATCTGATCTGTTGCCGCGAAACGCATTCCGATAACGGGCACCAACAGTCGATGCGATCTGACACCGCCACCACCGGGCCGGGTTAACGGCCGGCCTCCACGCGGTTACGAGGACCAGGTATTGCTATTCGACTGCAGACTTTGCATTACGCGCAACCATGGAGGTTATGGCGAATCAGATCGATCTTCGCGAGCGCCGTCGCCGCCAGACCAGCACGGATATCCGCGACGCCGCGATGCGCCTGACGCAAGAGCGCGGCTGGGACAAGGTGACCATCGAGGAAATCTGCATCGAAGCCGGAATCTCGACGCGCACGTTCTTCAACTACTTCCCGAACAAAGAGTCCGCGATCGGCTACGGCTGGTAGCGCACCATCTCCGCGACATGCCCCCCGAGCGCGACCAGGCCGCCTGCATGCTGGAACTGGGCAAGTGGTTCTGGTGGCCACAACGAGTCCGGCAACGGCCGAGACCGTCGCCGTGGCCCACACCAGACAATGAGCCGGCTCGGGAGCGCGAATCCGTCACCATCGGTTGACCGGCGGGACTTTCGCGCGGTGGCGGTGTGACCCTGCCCAGAGCGCATCGAGGACGAGTTTTAGGTAACCCACTCCGGTTGCTGATCGGTCTCGACCGTCGAGAAGTCCTTGTGCCCCAGGCCGGCGGTCGTACCGCCGTCTACCACGAACTCCGAGCCCGTCGAATAACTGGATTCGTCGCTGGCCAGATAGACCACGAGGTTGGAAACCTCCTTGGGTTCGGCGGCCCGGCCCAACGCGGTCTGGAAAAGGTCGTCGGGAACCCATTCGGTCATCGGGGTCTTGATGAGCCCGGGATGAATCGAGTTCACTCGAATTCCGCTTGGCCCCAGTTCCAATGCGGCCGACTTCGTCAACCCGCGGACGCCGAACTTGGTTGCGGTGTAACCGTGGCAGGCGATGGTGCCGGCTATCCCTTCGATCGAGGAGATGTTGATGATCGATCCGCGTCCGGCTTCCTTCATCGGTTTGACCACGGCGCGGATGCCGAGAAAAACGCCTGTCAGGTTGACGTCGAGGATGCGCTGCCACTCAGAGATGGCGTAGTCCTCGAGTAGGCCGACATTGATAATGCCCGCATTGTTGACCAGCACGTCGATGCCGCCGTACTCGCCGACGGCGGTAGCCACCGCCGCTTCCCAGTCGTCGGGTTTCGTGACGTCGAGATGCACATAGCGGGCCGCATCAGGGGTGAACTCTGCGGCCACCGCTTCGCCTTCGTCGTCGAGGATGTCGCCGAACACCACCTTGGCCCCCTCGGCCACCAGCGTCCGCACGTGCGAGGCGCCCATCCCGCGCGCACCGCCACTGACGAGCGCAACCTTTCCCGCCAACCGTTCTGCCACTGGCAATTCTCCTATCGGATCAGTGCGTATCAGCGCCTGAGGTCGTAATCGTCCGGGTTCGGACGGTTGGTCCACATCACCTTGCCGATCAGATGAGGCCCGGAGCCGGTGAGATCACCAGGCAAATAACAGGTGCATCTTATGCCGCCGATGTGGGTTCAGCCCAGGACGTCGAAGATCGCCGCGGCGGAGGTGACGGCCTTATCTGCGTTCCCCTCGTCGTGCAGCAGCATGCGCACGCCGACGCGTCCAGGTCCACCGGCATGGGCGGTCCCTTCCACCCGGAAGGGACCCACTTTGCCGCGCGACATGAACATGACGTGCCAGCTGACGACCTGCACCTTCCTGGTCCCGGCGGCGTCGGCGGCAAGGTCGATCGCCGCGGTCTCGAGGACAACGTGTTGTGGTCCGATGTGCAGCGCCGCATCAGGTGAAGCGAGTTCGACGCTGAGCTCGGGCAGCACCCAATGACCGTCGTCGCGCTTGTTGGCACCGAAGGCTTCCCACAGCGGCGGCAGATCGGGCGAGTCCTCGACAACCAGTTCGGTGCCCGAAACATCCATCTTGCCAAGGCCTTCCGGCGGGACACCGATGATCGCGCCCTGGCCCTCGTTGAACGCGATGACCCGTGCCGGATTGTCGGCGTCAACGATCCTGCATCGCCCGTAACCCATCGTCCGGCCCTGGTGCACGATCCCCGATTCGACGATCTCGATCCTGGTGACGTCGTAACCGGGGTCGACGATCTGCACCGAAGCGATGACAGGGTTGGGCACCGCAACCATGTCGGTCTGACATCCCTCCGGTGATGAGATCGCCAGCGGCGCAACCATGATTCCACCGGCTTCGTTGCGCATATCGCGGCGGATGGTGACGGTGTCGTCGGTCTCGCCGAAGTTCATCGACGAATACTTGCGGCCGATATACCGATAACTCAGCAAGCCGGTCCAGCGGCGGAACAGCTCATCTCGGTAGGCGTCGCCGTCGTTGGCCAACTCCCGGATGTCTCGCAGTCGGTCACTCACTTTCGGCCGCCTTTCTCCGACTTCGAGTCATGTCTCAGGACAGTCTGTTGCGCCGAACCTGGTTGAACGGCACCCCGCGGTCGGCCGCGTACTCGCGGGGAAAATTCAGCACTCGCTCGCCGATCACGTTGCGCGCCATCTCGGTGGTGCCGCCGCCGATGCTGGCGATCTGACGCCCCAAATAACGCGTTCCGACGTCGAGAAGCTCTGCGTCGTCTTCAACTACAGCCGCCGAACCCGCGACGGCCTGGGCCGAGTCTGTTTCCACATCGTGCACTGCAGCCATGGACAGCCGGATGATCGATCCCGCGGTCGGCGGCAGAGATCCGCTGGCCACGGCGTGGAAGACGTGCTCACTGAGTTGCGCACGGACCGTGCGGTGGACGAAGACCCGCCCGATCATCTCCCGGACGCGTTCGCTGTCGTGCTGGTTCGTCCTGTCGACCAGCGACAGCAGATCGATCGAAACGTCCTCGGCTTCAGCGATTCCGGGTCCGCTGGTGTATTCGGAACCATCGCCCATGGTGCGTCGCTCGTGATACAGCTGCCGCGACGCCACGTCCCAGCCTTTGCCCGGTTCGCCGACCACGGCGTCGTCTCCCACGTCGACGTCGTCGAGAAACTCTTCACAGAACTCGACCGAGCCGTTGACCTGCCGGATGCGGTTGATTGTTATCCCGGGATGGCGAAGCGGCACCAGGAACATCGTCAGCCCCTGGTGTTTAGGTACGTCCCAGTCGGTCCGGGCCAGGCATAGGCCATAGTCGGCGGCGAACGCCCAGGTGCTCCAGGTCTTGGCGCCGTTGATGATCCACCGTCCGTCTCGGCGGTCGGCGCGGGTGATGACGCCCGCGAGGTCCGATCCCCCGCTGGGTTCGGATAGCAGCTGCACGAGCACTTCATCGCCGGCCAATGCTGCCCGGATGTGAGCGCGTTTCTGTTCCTCGTTGCCGATATCCAGAATCGTTGCGCAGCAGATGGCGAAGGACGGCACGTTGAGGAGCAGCGGCGTCTCATAGCCGAGGGACTCGGCGTCGAAAGATTTCTTGTACTCGTAGCCCAGCCCGAGCCCGCCGTACTCCCGCGGGAAGCAGATTCCGGCAAATCCCCCCTCGTACAGGGTCTTTTGCAGTTCACGGGCCCGCTGCCAGGACGCTTCTGCGTCGCGCTGCAGAAGCGCTGCCTGGCCGGGCTCGAGGCGTGGCATGTTCGCGGCCAACCAGGATCTGGCCCGGCTGCGAAATTCCTCGACAGTCTCAGCGGTCACGTCGAGTTCGCCTGCGCATCATCGCCGATGGCCTCCCGAAGTTTGTGCTGGGCGACTGTACAGCACCCTTCGGAGAGTCTACAGACCGGCGAATTAGGACGTGTTCAGGGCCGCCAACCTTGGCGGAATCAGACGGCTGTGGCGCGAGACGACGTGCGCGATCTCGCGGTGGAGCGTCGCCGCGAAGTGGACACCGCCGCCTCGGCGCGTACTCCGGAGAGTACCCATTCCACGAGCCTCGGAAAATCTCTGTCGATCTTGGCTATTTCCGATGCCGCATCGGCTGACCGTCTCGATTCGCGCAATGCCCGCACCTCAACGATGGAATGGTTGATCGTCATGTGGGCGAGACCACGGCAGCACGCCGTGGCCAGTGGACGCGGAATGCCTTCCTGCAGAGTCGTTTTGAGCAGAGACCGAACGTAATCGCTGATGGCACTGCGGTCGTCGATGGTCATCAACTCGGTCAGAAACGGGTGGGCTCGAAGCGTGTCGTGCAGCGCCAGGCACCAATGCAGCGCCGTCAGCTCCCAGGTTTCGTACTCCTTGAAGTCGAGTTTCAGCTGCGCAAAATGGCGGGCGACAAGCGCTCTGACCAGGGCCTCCCGATTGCCCACCTGTTGATAGAGCGTCCGCGGTGAGATCTTGAGGTCCGCCGATAGTCGACGCATGTTGAGGGCCTCGTTGCCTTCGGCGTCCAGCAGTTCCAGCGCGCGAGCGAGGATGTCGTCGGCCGGAATCAACGGCTTGGCCATCGCTGCATCCTAAGCCGCGACCGTTGCGTCGCGCGCAGTGAGTTCGTCCGTCGGCGCGGCGATCACGGGACGCTGAGTGCGATCTTGCCGATGTGCGTCCCGGCCCGCATCGTTGCTACCGCCTCGTCGAGCTTTTCCCAGCCGAAGACATGGCTGATGTGGGGCACGATGCGCGCCGCGGAGATCAACTCGCACACTTCGCCGTGGGCGCGCACACTGCCGACGGTGATCCCGATGACGCGCAGGTTGTTGAGCATCAACTCGGCGACCGGGGTAGGCGCGGCGTCGAATCCACTGAGCACACCGATAACCGCGACCGTGCCGCCCATCCGCGCCGAACGCATCGACTGCGCGAGTGTCGCCGGCCCACCGAGGTCGACGACCAGGTCCGCGCCGCGCCCGGCGGTCAGTCGCCTGACCTCCGTTTCCCACTCCGGAGTGGTGCGGTAGTTGATGAGATGCGTCGCGCCCAATTGTGATCCGACCTTCAGCTTGTGGTCCGATGACGACGTCAAAATCACGGTGGCGCCCAGCGCGCGGGCGAGTTGCACGGCGAACAGCGATACCCCGCCCGTTCCCTGGGTGACCACGACGTCGCCTTCGCCGATGTTGGCTTCCACCAGTGCGCTCCACGCCGTCACGGCGGCACAGGGAATCGTCGCAGCTTCGACATCGCTGAGATGATCCGGCGTACGGACCAGGCCGGCGGCGTCGGCGACGCGGTACTGCTGTAGCCACCCGTCCCCACTGTCGCCGGGGCACTCCCGCTTGGCTTGCGGTGTCGGCGGGCCATCGAGCCAGCCGGGATGGAAGACCCCCATGACGCGCTGTCCGAGAGAAAGGCCGTCCACGCCCGGCCCGACCGCCACGACCTCGCCGGCGCCGTCGCTCATGGGCACCCGAGGCCACGGCCCCGGGAGCAGACCCATCAGATTGACGTTGTCGTGGAAGTTCAGACTGGAGGCCTTGACCTTGACCAACACCTGCCCGGGACCAGGTTCGTCGACCGGCCTTTGCACGGCCACCACCGGCGTGCCGGGACCGTTCATCACCCATGCCGTCTGCGGGCCCCGCTGATGATCCGGACCACTCATGCGCTAGCCGCCTCCTCGCACCAGTACCGCCGGACAAAGAATCTCGCCCGCGTCAGCATTTTAAAATAACAATGATTTCGGTAGTGTCAGCTGAACACGGACACTGGAGATCCCATGTATGACATGAAGATTGTTGGCGGCACCGTAGTGGACGGCACCGGCACAGATCGCTTCCCCGCCGACATCGGCATCAAAGATGGCAAGATCGTCGAAGTGCGCCGCCGGACCAACGGCCACAGCGAGCTCGCGGCTGAGGCCGCCGAGACGATCGACGCGACGGATCGCATCGTTGCACCCGGTTTCGTGGACATCCACACCCACTACGACGGCCAGGTCAGTTGGGACCCCCTGCTGGAACCATCCAGTGGTCACGGCGTGACCACGATTGTGGCAGGCAACTGCGGTGTCGGCTTCGCCCCGGTACGCCCGGGCAGTGAGGACTGGCTGATCAAGCTGATGGAGGGCGTCGAAGACATCCCAGGTACCGCGCTCACCGAAGGCATCACCTGGGGCTGGGAGACCTACCCGGAGTATCTCGACGTCGTCGGCAAGCAGCAGTTGGCCGTGGACGTGGGCAGCCAAGTGGCCCACGGCGCCATCCGCGCCTACGCGATGGGAGACCGCGGCGCCCGCAACGAGCCCGCGACGCCTGACGATATCGCCGCGATGAGCCGACTGGTCCAAGAAGCGATCGAGGCTGGGGCGCTGGGCTTTTCCACCTCGCGCACGATCGCGCACCGCGCCATGGACGGCGAGCCCGTGCCGGGCACCTATGCCGCCGAAGACGAGTTGTTCGGTCTCGGCCGCGCCATGGCAGCCGGCGGCCGGGCCGTGTTCGAGCTCGCTCCCCAAGGCGCCGCCGGCGAGGACATCGTCGCGCCGAAGAAGGAGCTGGAATGGATGCAGCGCCTTAGCGCCGAGATCGAGCGGCCCATGTCATTTGCGCTGATCCAAGTCGACGCCGACCCCAATCTCTGGCGCGAACAACTCGACGTATCCGCTGCCGCGCACGCGGCGGGTAGCCAGTTGTATCCGCAGATCGCCGCGCGACCGTTCGGCATGATGCTCGGATTCCCCGGGCATCATGCCTTCACGCACCGGCCGACGTACCGCAAGCTGCAGGCCGAATGCAGTCGCGAAGAGTTGGCGCAACGCCTGGCCGAGCCCGCGGTCAAAGCCGCAATCCTGTCCGAAGACGATCTGCCCATCGACCCGAGCCTGCTGTTCGATGGCATGTTCGCCCTCGCACAGAATGTGCTCGACCGGCTCTACGACCTTGGCGATCCGCCCGACTACGAACCCACCCAGGATCGGACGGTCGCGGCGATCGCGCGCGAACGCGGGGAAGACCCACTGGCCACGCTTTACGACCTGATGCTGCAGAGCGACGCCGGCGCGATGCTGATGCTGCCGTTCTTCAACTACAGCGACGGCAACCACGACGCCATCCGGGAGATGTTGACCCATCCGGCAGGCGTGCTGGGGCTTTCCGACGGGGGCGCCCACTGCGGGATGATCTGTGACGCGTCCTTCCCGACGTTCCTGCTGACGCACTGGGCCCGCGACCGCTACCGCGGTGCGAAACTGCCGCTGGAGTACATGGTGCGCAAGCAGAGCCATGACACGGCCCAGCTGTTCGGGCTTTCCGACCGCGGCACGATCGAAGTCGGCAAGAAGGCCGACATCAACGTGATCGACTGGGAGAAGCTGAGACTGCACCCGGCACGGATGGCCTACGACCTTCCCGCCGGTGGACAGCGACTCGTGCAGGGTGCCAGCGGATATGCGGCGACCATCGTCAGTGGCACCGTGACGCGGCGCGACGGCGTCGACACCGGCGCCCGCCCCGGGCGACTGGTGCGCGGTCCACGCTGAGATCCAGATCCATCGTTGTTGCCGACGGCACGTAATCTGGCGTCGACCTCGGAGTGCGACCCAGGTGGAGTTCGCTTCGCGGCACCTGATGAGCTACATGGCGATGAAAGAATCACTATGACCGGGGCGCACCCGTTCGACAACGCCATTCACCTCGACACCATCGATGAAAACGTCAAGCGTGGCCGGACCGATCCGGAGTGGGCCAACATGGTCGGCCCCTTCGGCGGAATCACCGCGGCCATCATGGTGCGCGCCATTGAGGCCCACCCCGACCGCGTCGGTGAACCGCTGGCGCTGACCGTCAATTTCGCCGCACCGATCGACGACGGCGACTTCGACATCACGCTCCGGGCCGCGCGCACCAACCGCACCAATCAGCACTGGCTCATCGAGCTCAGCCAGGCCGATGGGGTCAAGACCACGGGCACCGCACTGTTCGGGATCCGCCGCGACACCTGGGCCAACACTGAAGCACACCCACCGAGCGCGCCGCCGCCAGAACACGCAACCCCCGGCGGTCCACCGGCCTTCATCGTCTGGAGAGCCCGCTACGACATGCGATTTGTCGACGGAGCCTTTCCCGGTGTGGATGGACATCCCAGCCCGTCATCGACGAGCACGTTGTGGGTGCGCGACAGTGCACAACGCCGGGTTGACTACCCGGCGCTGGCCGCGTTGTGTGATGTGTTCGTCCCGCGCGTCTTCCTGCGCCGAGGCGCGTTCATCCCGGCCGGAACCATCTCACTGACGACCTACTTCCATGCCGATCAACATGAACTCGACGCCCTCGGCGGCGACTACGTCTTGGCCACGGCCCACGCCAACCGGTTCTCCCGCGGCTACTTCGACCAGCACGCGCAGCTGTGGACCCGAGCGGGTGCGCTGCTGGCGACTACGCACCAGATCGTCTACTTCAAGGGCTGACTTTGATCGGACCGACAAGAATCGAGCCGCGATGACAGAGCGCACGCCAGCTGACAACGACGCCGGCACGGACGCCGCCACACTGCTGGCAATCGAGTCGATCAAGCAGCTCAAAGCCCGCTACTGCCGATACCTCGACACCAAAGATTGGACGGCGTGGCGAGCAATCTTCACCGATGATTTCGTCAGCGATACCTCCGAGGCCGGCGGCAAGTTGATCGTCGGAGCCGATGATTTCGTGGCATTCACCCGTAAGGCCATCGGACGCCCAGCACAGGCCACGGCGCATCAGGTGCACGCGCCGGAGATCGAACTCACGTCGGCGACAACGGCGCGGGGCGTGTGGGTGCTGCAAGATGTCGTGCGCTTCGGCCCCGGGTTGACCTTGGTCGGATACGGGCACTACCACGAGACCTACGAATGCACTGCCGGGCATTGGCTTATCAAGACCTCCAAGCTGACTCGGCTGCGCGAGGACATCGTCACTCCCCTCTTCTCGTTGTACATCTCCGACCGGATGCGCAGGGCAGCCGCCAGGCTCGCCGGCGCTGGCAGATCCTGATTAGGCCTGCGCAGCGAAAAAGACGGCAGCTTTACGGATCGAGTCTTCGACGGGTTGCGGTGTCCATCCAAGTTCACGTTCGGCCTTGCTGTGGTCAAGGGGGGACATCAGTTCGACCATACGCATGCCGACATAGGCGAACGGCAGGTCACGGCCCAGCAGTCGAGCCATCAGGTCGTTGACGCGCGCACCTGCACGGAGCACCGCCAGCGGGATGCCGATGCGCGGTGGCCTTCTGCCGACAGCGGTGGCGGCGATCTGGTGCAGCTCCCTGGTGCTCATGTACCTGTCGGAGATGATGTAGCGTTCGCCGGCTCGTCCGTGTTCGGCAGCAAGAAGCATTGCCCTGGCGGCATCTTCGATGCCCACCACTTCAGCCGAGAAGCCCATGTAGAACGGGAAGCGCCCGGTGGCAACCGCGGCGAGCATGGAGCCGTGTGGAGTGGGTGCCCAATCTCGGGGACCGTAGGTGGTGGAGATGCACATGGCGACCGCGGGCAGGCCTTTGTCACGCACGTATGACATCAGCATGTTTTCGGCGGCCACCCGGGCTTCGATATACGCGCCGCCCTGGTCCCAGTTGTGCGGATCGTCTTCGGTAACGACGCGGCTGTCACTGATCGCCAAAGCGCCTGTGGTGCTGGTGAATACGAACTTCTTCAGGTCGGCGTCCAGGGCCGCATCCAGAACGTGCCGCAAACCCTCCACATTCGTGCGGAACAATGGCTCCGGGTCGCGCAGCCACATCCGCGCATCGACGACGCAATAGTAGACGACGTCGCACCCGGTCATCGCCGCGCGCAACGCATCGTCATCGAAGACGTCGCCGTAACAGCGCTCGACATCGAGATCGTCGATGCCTTTGGTAGAACTACTGTGGCGCAACATAACTCGCACGTCCGCGCCCGTGTCTACCAGCTGCCGTGTGACATGCGAGCCCAGGAAACCGCTGGCCCCGACGACCAGCTTCTTCTTACAATCCGCCGAATCCTCATGCATATCAACCGGCCTTAGCGGTCGATCCATTGCATCTGCGCTTCGGCGTGGTGGCCTCCGACGGCGGGCGTGAGTTCATCAAGCCCGGCCAGCTGCTCGGGGGTGAGTTCAATAGTGTCGGCCGCGACGTTTTCCTCAAGGCGCGCGACGCGCTTGGTTCCCGGAATAGGCACTATCCCGGAACGCGAGTCGGAACCTTTCGCCAGCAGCCAGGCCAAAGCCACCTGAGCCGGAGTGGCGCCGACCTCGGCACTGATGTCACGCAATTCGTCTGCGCTGCTGAGGTTGTGCTGGAAATGCTCGTCGAAGAATCGGGGGTTGGTCTTGCGGTAGTCGCTGTCGGGAAGCTCCTCAGTGGACCGGATTGCACCGGTGAGGAAGCCGCGGCCCAGCGGGGAGTAGGCGACGAACCCGATCCCCAGCTCGCGCAGCAGCGGCAACACCGCGTCTTCCTGATCGCGGGTCCATAACGAGTACTCCGATTGCACCGCGGTGATGGGGTGCACAGCGTGGGCGCGACGGATGGTGTTCACGCCGACTTCGGAGAGACCGATGTATCGGATCTTCCCGGCAGCGACCAGCTCGGCCAACGCTCCGACCGTGTCTTCGATCGGAGTGCTCCGGTCGAGGCGGTGTTGGTAGTACAGGTCGATGTAGTCGGTCTCCAGCCTTTTCAGGGAACCGTCCACAGCCACGCGGATACTGGCCGGGCTACTGTCGAGGCCATCACGGCCGCTGTGGGAGATCAGGCCGAACTTGGTGGCCAACACCACTTGATCCCGTCGGCCCCGCAGGGCACGGGCGAGGAGCTCTTCGTTGACGAAGGGGCCGTACACCTCGGCGGTGTCGATCAACGTGACGCCCAGGTCGATGGCGCGGTGAATGGTGCGGATGGATTCGGCGTCGTCAAAGCCGGCACCCACGTAGGCCACAGACATGCCCATCGCGCCCAGCCCGAGGCGGCCGACTTGCAGGTCTGCGAGGTGAGCGAGTTTCATGGCACGTCTCCTGTTCTGGGCACAGTTCGCCGAGATTTCGGCGGGTAGCGTTGCGCGAGTGGACCCCGTCGAGCTTCTCGCGATCCAGTGAACCACGCAAACACCGTGCCACCGGACCGCAATCTGGCGGTGGACTTCTACCGCGTATCGGGTGTGGTCCTCATTGTGCTGGGACATTGGCTGGCCGGATCGGTGACCTATCACGCCGGATATTTCGGTCGGCAGAACCCGCTCGTCGACCAGCCCTGGACTCAGTGGCTGACTTGGCCTTTCCAGGCGGTCCCGACGTTCTTTCTGGTGGCGGGCTACGCCGGCGCCGTGTCCTGGACGCATCGGCGCGACGCCCACGGTGTGTCGCGTCAGACCTGGCTTCGGCATCGCCTGGCCCGAGTTCTCGGGCCGACAGCGGTATACGCCGCGCTGGTGTCGGTCGCGGTAGTGGCGCTGGGCGTCTACGGCGTCGATGGTTCCGTGCTGGAATACGCGGGTTGGGCCGTCGCGATGCACCTGTGGTTCCTCGCCGTATACCTGGTTGTGGTCTCGCTGACGCCCATTGCGGTTGCCGCACAACGCCGTTGGGGGCTAATCGCGCCGGCAGCGCTGGCCGTCGGGGTCGCCGCCGTAGACGTCGCCGCTATCGGCTGCCACGTGCACGACGTGGGCTGGCTGAACTATCTACTGTGTTGGGGAGCGCTCTACCAACTCGGAATCGCCTGGCACGGCGGATTATTAGCCGGTCGCAGACCCGTGCTGCTCGCCGCCGGGTCGGCACTGGCGCTGGCACTGCTGATCCGGCTGGGACCCTATCCGGTCAGCATGATCGGCGTTCCCGGCCAGTCTGTTGACAATACGGCGCCGCCCTCGGTGGCGATGTTGGCGTTCGGATACGCGCAGGCGGGATTGGTGATCACCCTGGCGCCCGCGCTCAATCGTGCGCTGCGCGCCGGCCCCGTCCAGCGCGTGCTGTCCGTAGCCAACAGCAATGTGATGGCCCTTTACCTGTGGCACATGATTCCTGTCGTGATCGTGGCGATCTTGGGCTACCCGGCCGGATTGCTGCCGCAACCGACCGAAGGTACCGCGGACTGGTGGCTGGCCCGGCTGGAATGGGTGGTCATCCTCAGCCTCGTGACAGCGGTCGAGATGGTGCTGCTGTGGTGGGGACGGCGTCTTTTCGCCGCCCCGCTCCCAATGCTCGGTATCCCGCTCGCAGAGCGCTGGGGTGAACCGGTCATGCTGGCCGGTGCCGCGATGGCGGCGTACGGCTTGGCGTTCGTCGCGGCTGAGGGCTTCGCCCCGGACGGCCATTTTCGGCCTGTGACCGCGTTGGTCTTTGCCGCCGGAGTGGTGCTGGTGGCGTTTCGTCCCACAATTCGGTCCCACAAAAGTCAGCCGGCAGTCGGTTGATCCCCACTACGACCGGATGAACTGCAGCACCTCCGCGTCAACGGTCTCGGCTTCCGTGGTGATGATCCCGTGCGGAAACCGTGTGAGCCAAAACACTCCGCCACAAGTTGCACCGCAGTTGTGGGTAGCCTACCCTAACTCCAACGATATAGAGAGGCTTACTGTGGCGCTTACGTGGCCCATCGACCCGCATGCCGATGCATCCCGGCGCGCGTGGCTTCCGTGCCCGAACTGCGGCTGGGGCCGCAATAAGTGTTCGGAGTGCCGGAGCAACCGCAACTGCGGCTCCCATTGGCAGTATCTGCTGAGCAATCAAGCCACACAGGTCAACCTGCAATGCCCGGGCTGTGCGACCCGATGGTCGGCGGACACTCGAAATCGCTAGAAGCTCGCCTCGGCGAACGTGTCCTCGGGCAGTGGGCGTTGGCAGACTGCGCGTGCCTCCTCGGCGCTGAGCCCGAACAGGCGCAGGACGTTTTCGGTGACGGTGTCGGCCGCGTGGGCGTCGTCGCGGCCCGGGTCGTCCCGCAACAGTTTTCCAAGTCCCAGCAAAGCACCGCCGGCCATGGCCAGCGCAAGTTGGGGGTCTTCGCCGACGTCACCGCGAAACCTCCCGGCGTCAGCGCCAGCCTTGATATCGCGCAGTGCGCGGGGAGCCAGGCCGCGATCCGACGCCAGCAGCGCCGGTCCGTTGGCCAACAGAATCTCGCTCTCCTGTGGGCGCTGACGGAAGAGCCGGCCAGTCAGCCGAAAACTGGCGGCAAACGTCTCGGCGGGGTCGTCCAGCGACGCGGTGAGGCGATCCAGCATTGCTCCATGCGCATCGAGTACGTCGGCGACCGCGGCCTCGAACAACTGCTCCTTGCTGTCGAAGTGGTTGTAAAACGAACCCATCCCCACGTCAGCAGCCCGCGTTATCTCCAGAACCGGGACGTTGACCTTGCCTTCGGCGATCAACTGTTGCGCGGCCTTGACCAGCGCCGATCTGGTGCGTTGTTTGCGTCGCTCCAAGCGGTTAGGCGGATCGGAACCGTACGGCACTGCGCTCATGTCTAGCAGTATGCATCACTTTTGAGGATTTCGTCAGAAACCTTGACTAAGCGTCGTATTGTATGTGACGATTTCGTCAGTTAATAGGAGACGGTCATGGTTGAGACGAAAAGCGCCCATCGGGGCTTGCACGCCGAGCAGGGAGCGCTATCCGGGGAACACCCGGGGCGCTCCCGGAACCCGGTGATCAAGGTCGTCGACATCGCGTGGGTGGAATTCGAGAAACCGGACCTGACGCGTGCCGAGGCGTTCGCGCGCGCGTTCGGCTTCCAGACCGCACACCACGGTCCGGACGAACTTCAGTTGCGAGGTACCCGATCAGGCGGACCGTGTGTCATCGTGCGGCGCGGGCCGCGGACACGTTTCACCGGCGTGGCGTTTCGGGCCCGCGACGAGGTCGACGTGCTGCGGCTGGCTGACAAATTAGGAGTCGCCGCACGGCCGTTGCCCGAGACCATCGGTGGCCTGTCCGTCGACCTCGTCGACCCCAGCGGGATGCCGGTGCATGTGGTCGCCGGCATGCACCAGCTGCCCGAGTTGCCGGGCCAGCGGGCCCACATATTCAACTTCGGGAATGACCTGCAGCGCGCCAACACCGCCCAGCGTCCGTCGCGGGTGCCCGCTCGGATTCAACGCCTGGGCCATCTGGTAGTGCAGTCGACCAGGTATTTCGAGGCGCTGAACTGGTATCTGGACAACTTGGGGATGCTTGTCAGCGACTTCCTTTTCTTTCCCGGCCAGCGCGAACGAGGGCCGACGATGAGCTTCATCCGCTGCGATCGGGGATCGACGCCCGCTGACCACCACACACTGGCTGTGGTACTGGGCCCGGCCAACCGCTACGTCCATTCGGCGTATCAGGTCAGCGATCTCGACGCCCTGGCCGCTGGGGGCGAATATCTCAGGCAGCACGGCTATCTGCGGTCTTGGGGAATCGGTAGACACATTCAGGGCAGTCAGATCTTCGACTACTGGCGCGATCCCGAAGGTTTTCTGGTCGAGCACTTCACCGACGGCGACGTGTTCGACAACACCCTGGAACCGGGCTGGGCGCCCTTCACCGCGTCCCGGTTGGCCCAGTGGGGTCCCCCGGTGACCAAAGACTTTCTCGGAACCGATACGAAATCCGCCCGCCACGAACTAGTTTCGATGATCACCGCACTTCGCGCAAGCAACGAGTTCGATATCCGCCGCCTGATCGGCCTATTGAAAGTAGCCACCTCATGACCATTTCCGTACTGCACACTGCCGACGCCTGGTGGGTCAAGACTCCCGACGGGGCCGCGAAGATCGAAACCTCCGCGACCACGACGGCTCAGCTGTTGGCTGACCGCGTCGCGGTCGAGGCTGCCGCCACCAGTACTGACACCGACGGCCTAGAGACTCTGAAGCTGGTGTCGCCGGTGACCCGACCATGCCGAGTAGTGGCTCAGATGACCAACTTCGAGTCGCATGTCAAGGACGCGGGCATGGATCCGGCATCGATCCCGCTCACCTTCTTCCGCAAGGCGTCCGCGTCGATCATCGGTCCGTTCGACGACATCATCAAACCCCCGCACGTGAGGCTGCTCGACTATGAAGTGGAGATCGGGTTGGTGATCGGACGCGCAATCCCGGTCGGCACCAGCATTTCTGGCACAAACCTTGCCGACTTCATCGCCGGACTCGTCGTGACCAACGATGTTTCGGCGCGTGATATCCAGCTTCCGCAGACCCAATTCTACGAGGCGAAGTCCTATCCGACGTTCACCCCAGTCGGGCCCGAGCTGGTACTCCTGACGGCCGACGAGCTCAACCGGTTCGGCGACCTGAGGCTGCGGCTGAGCGTTAATGGCGACGAGCGACAGAACGCGCTCGTGGAAGGCGACATGCTCTATCGGCCCTTGCAGGCGCTCCAATCGCTTACCCAGTTCCAGGAGCTCGCACCCGGTGACCTGGTGCTCACCGGCACGCCGGTCGGCACCGCGTTGAGCGCCCCGCCAAAGCCAATTCAGCTCATCGGAAACCTGTTGCCGCCTGCGGTCAAGTGGAAGGCATTCTTCAAGCGTCAGGCCGCCAACCCGAAGTATCTGCAACACGGCGACGTCGTGGAGGCGTCCGTAGCGACCGACGACGGGACGATCGACCTCGGAACCCAGCGCAACACAGTGCAATACGCGTGACCGGTGCGTCCATCGGGCACGTACCCGTGCTCATCGTCGGCGCCGGACCGACCGGCATCACCGCCGCCACGCTGCTGGCACAGTACGGCGTGGACTGCCTCATCCTCGACCGCTGGTCCGGCGTGTACCCGCAGCCACGCGCCGTGCACCTGGACGACGAGATCTACCGCGTCATCGCCCGGTTAGGCATTGCCGACGAGTTCGCCGCGATTTCGCGGCCCACGCTCGGCTTACGGCTGCTCGACAGTCGATTCCAGGTGCTCGCCGAGTTCATTCGCGACACCTCACGTAGCGTGAACGGCTTCCCACAAGCCAACATGTTCGACCAACCCGAGTTCGAAGCCCTACTGCGCGCCAACCTCAAGCACTACCCCAACGCCCAATTACGTGGTGACGCCGAAGTCACCGAGGTAACCGCGGACGACAACCGCGTACGAGTCACTTTCACCGACCGAACCGATGGTCACGTTCGCCACGTCGAGGCCGACTACCTGCTGGGCTGCGACGGCGCCAACAGCCTGGTGCGCGCCAAGATCGGCTCAGCCATGCGGGATTTGAACTTCGAGCAACGCTGGCTGGTCGTCGATGTGGCCGCCTCGGACACCAATGGAGCCGACCTGCACCAGTGGGAGGGTGTGCAGCAGGTGTGCGATCCGGCCCGCGCGGGAACATACATGCGCATCGGAACGTCTCGCTACCGGTGGGAGTTTCAGCTGCTGGCCGGCGAAAGCGCCGACAACTTCGGCACCGTGAACGCACTGCGGCCGCTGATCGCACCCTGGACTGCCGGGCTCCAAGACGGTCAGCTGACGCTGCTGCGCGTCACCGAGTACACCTTCCGCGCACAGATCGCCGACCGGTGGCGCCGCGCCAACATCTTCATCCTCGGCGACGCGGCCCACCTCACTCCCCCATTCATTGGTCAGGGCATGGGAGCCGGCGTTCGGGATGCGATGAATCTCGCCTGGAAGATTGCCGGAGTCCGCAACGGCACCCTGGCCGCAGACGCTCTCGACACCTATGAGCAAGAGCGCAAACCGCATACCCGGCACATGATCCGGCTAGCCCTCAACGTCGGGCAGGCGATGACCGGGGGCGGCCACCTGGGCAACCTGGTGCGCCGCGCGGTGCTACCCCGGCTGCGACTGATCCCCGGTCTGCGCGACAAGGTCCTCGACTCCACCACGCCCGCGCTGCCTTCTTCTGCGCTGGTGTTCAAATCCCGCCGACCGCGCCAGCTCGCAGGCACGCTCTGCCCGAACTCGTTGCTGGCGAACGATCAACGGCTCGACGATGTGCTTGGAACCGGTTTCGCCCTGATCACCGTCGATCCCCCTGGCGCTGCAGACGACGCATCACTGCGGCGGCGCGGCGTCGTCGTGCTGGTTGCCGAACCTGGAAGCGCACTCGAGATGTGGCTGCGCCGAGGGCGGGCCATGGCCGCGATGGTGCGTCCCGATCGCACGGTCATGCGCGCCGGACGCGACATCGCAGGCCTATGCGCGTGGACGGCAACTGTCATCAAGGCTGCGTGAAAGCCGTTCTGGTGCTTGCACTCATCTGTCTTGGCGCTTCCCGAAGGGGTCAATTGAGCTGATGACCCCGGCAACGTGGTCGTCATTGAGCTTCTCCGCATCGAACACATGGTTCAGCAGGACCTTGAGGTCGAGCATCTGGTGCAGATAGACCAGGCACAGGGGGCATTCGTCAAGATGCCTGGCCGCAATCGCTCCCCACTGCTGCGGGTCAGAGTCGACCAGGTCGTCGACGAGTCGAACGAAATCGACGCAGTCGATCGCGGGAGCTGTGTTGTCGTAGACGGTCATCGTTGGTACCGCTTCTCCAGTTCGTTTCGGAGGTTTCCGCGGGCGCGGTAGAGCAGTGCACGTTGCGCCTCGGCGGACAGTTCAAGAATCGCGGCAGCCTCTTCGCCCGACGTGCCGACGAGGTCGCGGAGAATCACCAGTTGTCGTTGCCGCGCCGGCAGGGCATCGAGCGCTGCTCGCACGTAGCCGGCGAGTTCTTTTGTGCGTTCCTTTTCCAAAGTCTGGTCTTCGGGGAGAAATCGCCCAGACGGCGGGACGCTCCAGTGCCCGGCCTCGGGGTGCCCGGCAGGGTGCATGCGACCCGCCAGCGGGTCGACGTCCACCTCGTCGCCGGGGGCCAGCACCTCATGCTCTCTGATCCGCGACTCGAGGCGCCGGCGCCGCGAGGCGGTGTTCTTGACGATTCCGAACAACCAGGTGGCCACTGCAGAATGCCCCTCGAACGAACTCGAGGACTTTAAAACCTGCACCCACGCCTCCTGCACTGCTTCTTCGGCCACCGCCGGTGAATTCACCATGGTGCAGGCAAAATTCACCATCGGCCGGTGGAAGTCGCGGACCAAGGCAGTCAGGGAAATGCCGCCAACCTGATGCTCGGTGCCCTCCGGTGGCAAAGCCCCCGGAGGCCCCTGCGTCACCGTCGTCCCTGGCCGTCGCTCACTCGCATCGGTCAAGTTCCCAGCGCAGTTGAGCCTCGGACGGCGACTGGACAGGGATGAAAGCGGCCTCGCGGTAACGCCTGCTTGCCGGCGTCCGGCTCGCGTAACCCTTGCCCCCGGCCGTCCGGATCTCCAAAGCGGCACTGGCGCTGGCGATTTCAGCCGCACTGAGCCGCAGCGTCAGCAACTCTTTCTTGCTGGGCGGCTGCGCCGCACCGACTGCGGCGGCCGCGCTCGCTAACGTTGTCTGCGCCGCGGCGAGCTTTCTCGCGACCTCGTCGACTTCGGCTTGGAATACCGAGTTCACCCCAGTCAGTCCGAGCTTGCTCTGCTCCACCGTGGTTTTCGTCAGCCCGATACACATGGCCGACTGCAGCACCAGGAAGGTGGGACGCACCGTGTTCAGAAATCCTTTGAAATCGGTGGACAACACCTGCTCTGACGTGATGTGCGCGTCTTCTAATTTCAGAGACGACGAGGCCGTGCTGTCCATTGCAAGCAGCTTGAAGTGATTGCCCAGCACGACGCCCGGGGTGTTCAACGGCAGCGCCACGATCAACTTCTCGCCAGTCTCGGTCCGTGCCGCGGTAATCATCAGCGAGTCGTCGTATAAATTGCTGGCCCACCTGAGTGAACCACTCAGGTGGTAGCCGCCGTCGACAGGTGTGGCCGTGAGGTCGAGGCTGCCGCAACCGGCCGCTTCCTTGAAGGCCGAGGCCATGCCGCTGACCCCCAGGGTGGTTCCGGCGAGCAACGGTTGTGCCGCCGTGATGCTGAACGGCGTTGCGGCCGTGAGCAGGTACTCGACCGCCATCCGGTGGGCCCACAGGGAGAATCCGGTGCTCATGCAGTCCCCGGAGATCAGGCTGATCACGTCGGCCATCTGGGAGAGCCGGCCATCGACGTTGCCAGGGGCGCCAAGCCCGAGCAGACCGGCCGCACCGAGCGCCGCGAAACTGCGGCGGGAAGTGTCTTCGCCGCGGTCCAGCGCATCGGCGTGGGCACGAATGTCCGCCAGCAGCTCCGAATCGAGCAGCCCGATCGCGTCGTCGATTGTCTCGGTCACGGTGCTGACTCCTGCTCCATGTTCTTCCATGCGTAGTCGAGGAATTTGCCGTCGAACGTGACAATCACACGATCACCTTGTGGGTCAGGACGGCGTTCGACGCTCATCCGGAAGTTGATCGCGCTCATGATTCCGTCGCCGAACTCCTCGTGGATCAGCTCCTTGATCGCCGGCCCGTAAACCGATAACGCCTCGTGAAACCGGTAGATCGTCGGATCGGACGCCACGGCTTCGCCGCTGCCCCGATACGGCGTCAGCTGCAAGACGGCGACGGCTTCGTCGTCGAGCTCAAGCAGCTCCGCGACGATCGAGGCCTCTGTGGCCGAGAGCGGATGCTGTCCAAGTAGTGCGGCGACGGTCCACACCCTGTCTTTGCCGATCGACTCGGCGATCTTCGCCCAGCTCAAACCATGTTTGACCCGGGCCAGCCTGATGACCTCCGCGAGGTCGGTCTTGGTCAATGTGCGCGCCATAGTTGGCTTTCCGTCCCGATGCCTAGCCGATGGCCAGGGTGGAGTCGACACTTGCCGGGTTGCGGAAGGTGTTCACAACGGGCGACCAGGCGATCGCGTTGTCGTGAATCTCCTTGAGGGTCGCGTCGTCGGCATCTCCGGCCAGGGTTACCTTGCAGCGGACCGCGCTAAGGCCGAGGAGTTTTCCGTCTGGGGTGTCGCCAACCCCCCACACCGCGGAGATGTCGATGTCACCTTCCATCTCGACCTCGATCTTGGTGAGGGTCACGCCACGGTGCGTGGCGTTCGCCAGCAGGCCGACTGAGATGCATGACCCCAGTGCAGCGAGGGCGGTCTCTGAAGGGTTGGGCGCGGAGTCATCGCCCAGCAGGGCAGGCGGCTCGCCGACCAGCATCGGCGCCAGGTTGCGGACGTAGGTCATGTTGCGGAACCCCTCCTCACAGACCGTCTTGGCTTTCAGGGTCTTCTTGCCGGTTTCGGGGTTGGCCTTGGCATTACAGGACAGCCGGTCAAGGCCTTCGGCGTCGATGACGAGCGCATTGGTCATGAACTTCCTCCGTATCTCGTTGGTTTGGATCTTCATCTGGTTAGTGCTCGGCAGGTGCCGAAACGTGACGGTCCCAAGATTGTTCTACCGAGACGACACCAGGCCTCGCTTGCCAGAAACATCGCGAACGCCCTCCGCTGACGTGGGTCGATGAGGTGTTGCTCAGCTGAACAAACCCTGCCCGATGTAGTGGCCTTCTTTAGGCGCGGGCGGTATTGCAAAGATAGCTGATCCGATGTGCCGGATGTATTCGTTGAACAGGTCGCGGGTGCCGAGTCGGTTCTGCAAACGAATAAAATCTTGGGGATCTTTTTGATAGATGAACAGCACGCCGGCGTTGTGTAGGCCGTCGGCGTCGAGGCCGTCGGTGCAGTTGTAGGACCGTCGGCGGATCATCACTCATGTGAGACACCGGATCGATCAGGCAGGTTCTGTCACAAAGTCGATCAGTTCTTCGACTCGGCTGATCAGCGCCGGCTCCAGATCGTTCCAGTCACGCACGCGCGAACGGATGCGCCGCCAGGCCCTGGCGATGTCGGCCTGGTCGGCGTGCGGCAAGCCGAGCGCCTGGCACGCGCCGTGCTTCCACTCGATGTGCCGCGGCACGTTCGGCCAGGCCGTCAGGCCGAGCCGCTGCGGCTTCACCGCCTGCCAGATGTCGACATAGGGGTGCCCGACGACCAGAGTGTCGGGGCCACCCGGTCCCCGGCGCACCGCATCGGCGATCCGCGACTCCTTGGAACCCGCGACGAGGTGATCAACGAGAACGCCGAGTCGGCGCCGCGGACCGGGCTCGAACTCTGCCACGATGCCGACCAGGTCGTCGACACCGCCGAGGTGCTCGACGACAACGCCCTCGATGCGCAGGTCCTCGCCCCATACCTGTTCGACGAGTTCGGCGTCGTGGCGGCCCTCGACGTAGATACGGCTGGCGCGGGCGACCCGGGCGCGGGCACTCGGTACCGCGACCGAGCCGGACGCCGTCCGGCCCGCGGCGGCAGGCGCCGCGCGACGCGGCGCAGTCAGGATCACCGGACGACCCTCCAGCAGATAACCGGGGCCCAGGGGAAAGCCACGGGTGCGGCCGTGCCGATCTTCCAAGTCGATGCGGCCATATTCGACTCGGACCACTGCGCCGACGTAGCCGGTCTCTGCGTCCTCAACGACCATGCCCAGCTCAACAGGATGCTCGGTCGAGCGAGGCTTGCGCCGCCCCGCAGCAAGCACATCGGTTCCATAGCGATCCACCACCCGGCAATACTAGGAAGCCATGCGGCCAAACATCGTTATGACGCGCCACGTACGAGGGAGATACTTGAGCGTCATAAGCAATTGGAGAAAGCCTCCGAACGTGCGGCGGCTCGTAGCCAAGACGATAACAATGCCGAAAAATCCATAAAATATCTGTAAGTAGCTGTGTCGCCTTACCAGCTGATGACGTTGCCACTGCTAGGTTGCTAAGTACCGCTGGTGCTCAACGCGAGGCGGTTAGTGAGGTGGACGTATGAGGCTAGTCGATCGGGTGTCGAGGATTGTGTCTTTTATGCGCGCCGGCTACCCAACCGGCATGCCGGCCACCGGTTACATACCGCTGGCAGCCCTGTTGCCCCGGCGAGTTTGCGACGACGAGATCACGGCTATCACAAGCGAATTCATGATGCGTCGAGGTACGCCGATCAACACCACTGATGTCGGGGTGGCGATCTCCCGGATCACCGACGAAATGCCTTCACCGGATGACATCGAGCGCGTCAAACGTCGACTTGATGCAATCGGATGCATCTGCCGCTAGGGCGACCGGGTGACCGGACCGCCGCAGGCCTTGAGATAGTCAGCGTAGTTCCACGTCTGCAAAAACTGTTGGCCCGCTCGCAATCCCCGTTGATAGAGGGCTTCGCGTTGTTCGGCAGTGATGTCGAAGTCAATCGGACTAACCTCGTCGGCGGGTACGAAGATGGTACGTCGTACGGTGCACGGATCGTCGATGTAAGCGTTGTCCTGGTTGCTAACCAGTGTTTCTATCGCCGCAATCCCCAACGACACTGGCCCGTGCACCGGATGGGTTGGCGGTATGCCAGGGCGTGCCGACAGCCGGATTCCGAACGTCGGCCATCGCGACTGGCCGCCGGGCCGATCGAATAGCTCGACCGGAAAATTCGACAGCAACCCTCCGTCGACCCAGGTGGCGCCGCTTACCCGCACCGGCTCAAAGATGTACGGAATCGCCGACGATGCGTGCACCGCTCGTGCCACCGAGAAGTCGTCCGGGTCAATGCCGTAGGAGTCGAGATCCCAAGGGATACGAACCAGCTGACGTCGTGACAGGTCGCTGGCAGCGACGACCAATGACCAGGCGAACTGTTCGGGCTCCTCGCCAGTGCGCAAATCGCCGAAGGTGCGCACGCCCAGGTCACCGAGCAAGCCGGCGAGCAGCTGTTCGAGATAAGCGCCACGGTATACGCCGTCGGACACCAGTAGCGATAGACCCCCGCCGATCAGAGGCACGTGCCCGATCAGGTTGCGGTCCAGCAGCTTTCGGTAGTCGATTGTGCGCATGATTTCGGCAAGCCGAGTCAGCGGTTCACCGGCGGCCTGCAGGGCAGCGACCAGAGCGGCGACGATCGCGCCCGCACTGGTCCCCGCGACACGTGGAAACCGGTAGCCGGCGGCGGCCAGGGCGTCCACCGCTCCGACCAGACCGATGCCCCGCACGCCACCGCCCTCGCACACCAGGTCCACACGCACCGTGCTCATGAGATCCGCCTGCCGTCGACGCCAAAGAAATGCAGATGTCCGGGTTCGGGATGCAGGCGCACCCGGCTGCCCTTTTGGGGTGGATTGCGGCCGTCAGCGCGCGCGACGACGACGTCTTGATCGATTACCTTGCCGGAATCTGTGATTCGGCCATACAGGTAGGCATCCGCCCCGAGCTCTTCGACGACGTCGACCTCCATTTCGACACCAAGGCTGCCCAGCTCGAAATGCTCGGGGCGGACCCCCACAACAACCTCGTTCGTGGCGTCCGCGATCTCACGTGGTAGCTGGATAGGCCAATCCCCCAACGATACCGAGGAATCCACAATCGGGAGGGTGAACAGGTTCATCGCCGGTGACCCGATGAATCCCGCGACAAACACGTTGGCGGGGTTGCGGTAAAGCTCGCGAGGCGCCGCGAATTGTTGCAGCACACCGTCGCACAACACCGCGACTCGATCGCCCATGGTCATAGCCTCGACCTGGTCGTGGGTCACGTAGACCGTGGTGGTGCCGAGCCGTCGTTGCAGAGCCGCGATCTGGTTGCGGGTTTGCACCCGCAGCTTGGCGTCGAGATTGGACAGCGGCTCGTCCATCAGGAACACCTGTGGGCGGCGAACGATCGCACGCCCCATCGCCACCCGCTGCCGTTGCCCACCTGAGAGGTCTTTAGGCTTACGATCCAGATACGGTTGCAGGTCAAGCATTTTCGCCGCTGCCATCACCCGCTCACGGATCTCGGCCTTCGGAATCTTTGCAATCATCAACGCAAACCCCATGTTCTGCGCGACTGACATATGCGGATAGAGCGCGTAGTTTTGGAAGACCATCGCGATGTCGCGATCCTTGGGATCGACGTTGGTGACGTCTCGGTCGCCGATCCGGATTGACCCGGAGTCCAGCGTCTCCAATCCGGCCACCATCCGCAGCGAGGTCGTCTTGCCACAACCGGATGGCCCGACCAGAACAACGAACTCGCCATCGCTGACCACTAGGTCGAGGCGATCCAGGGCGGGTCGATCTGTACCCGGGTACTGCCGTGTCGCTTGCTTGAAGCTCACCGAAGCCACCGTTAACCACCGAGTCCGCTCACCGCGATGCCGCGGACAAAGGAGCGCTGCGCGATCGCGTAGATGATGACCAGCGGCAGCATGATGAGCATCGAGGTCGCCATTATGATCGGCCAGCGGGCCACGTACTCGCCGCGCATCCGGACTAGGCCCAGAGTCAGCGTGGCCAGGCTGTTGCGTTGGATCATCAGCAAGGGCCACAGGAAATCATTCCAGACGTTGACCCAAGTCAGCACCGCGAGCACCATCACCGCTGGCCTTGCGTGCGGCAGCAGGATCCGCCAGTAGATCTGCCACGCCGAGCAACCGTCGAGAATCGCGGCTTCCTCGAGATCGCTCGGGAGCGTCCGGAAGAACTGCCGCATGAGATAGGTGCCGAATGCGCTGCCGAACAAGCCCGGCACGATCATCGCCCACGGAGTATCGACCCACCCCACGGTCCGCATAAGAATGAACTGCGGGATCACCGTTACGGTCAGCGGCACCATCAACGTGCCCAAGTACAAGACAAACAACGCGTCGCGGCCGCGGAATTGCAGTCGGGCAAAGGCATATCCGGCCAGCGAGCAGAAAAAGACCTGCCCGGCTGTGACGCATCCCGCATACAGCACGGTGTTGAAGAACATCCGCCAGAACGGCATCAGCGTGAACACCTCGGTGTAGTTAGACCACCGCGGATGGGCCGGAAACAAGGTCGGCTCGGTGATCTCCCCTTCCCTTTTCAGCGAACCGGATATGGCCCAGGCAATCGGGAACAGCCAGAACCATGCGATGGCGATCAGCGCCGTGTAGACCAGAACAGCACGCAAGACACTGCGCTTGAACACACGCTCAACCGAGACCACGAGAAGCCTCCACGGATCGCTGCCGCGTGAGCCGTAACTGCAGCACGGTCAACACCAGAAGGATCGCGAACATCACCCACGCCAGTGCCGACGCATAGCCGAATTCCAGGAAATTGAATGCGTGCTGGAACAGCATGATGCCCAGAACGTAGGTTGCGGTCTCCGGACCGCCATTCGGCCCGTTGAGGACATAGACCATGTCAAATGCCTGGAACGCGTGGATGATCGATATGACTACCACAAACGAGATCGCCCCCCGGATCAGCGGCACGGTGATGGACACCAGCTGCCGTATCTCGCCGGCGCCGTCGATTTTGGCCGCCTCGTACACGGTCTCCGGGACACCCTGCATCGCGGCCAGCAAAATCACAGTGGCGAACGGCACACTGCGCCACACGCTGACGATGCACAGCGAGATCATCGCCCATCTAGGGTCGACCAGCCACGGGATCGGGCCGATGCCGATCCAGCCGAGCATGATGTTGAGTATCCCGTTGTCGGTGTTGAAGACAAACTGCCAGACGACCGCCATCACCACCGATGAGATTGCCAGTGGCAGAAAGACAATCGTTCGGAAAATGCCGATACCCTTGACTTTTCGATTCAGCACGCCGGCCACGACGAGACTGACGAGTACGGTCGGTACGACGGTCCCGACAGTGAAGATCACCGTGTTTCGTACGGCGATGAGAAACAGCGGGTCAGACGTGAAAAGCTCTTGGAAATTCTTCAGACCCACGAACTTCGGCGGGTTGAACACGTCCCACTGCTGAAAGCTCATGTACAGCGAGAATCCCAGGGGAAACAGTAAGAACACCGTGACCGCGGCCAGGTTCGGTGCAACAAACATGCGACCGGCCCGGGCGCGGCGACGCGATGGACCCGGACCCTTGGGACGCTTAGCGCTCACCGCGCCGGATGCGGTTGGTGCGTCGACCGATGTCATGGGATGCGCAACACCTCGTCGACGTCGTGCGATAGCCCGGTCAGCGATGTCGCCGGCCGGGATCCACGCAGCACAGGTCCGAACTCACGGTCCATCAGCGCCACGATTTTTTCCCACGCCGGGGTGACGGGCAGACCTTCTGAGTGGGCCGGCCCCGTGGTGAGCACGCCGAGATTGCCAATCCGGTGGTGGGCTTTGGCGAAGCCGGCCGAGTCGAGCGCAGACCGCAGCACCGGCACGAAAAGGCAGGTTTCACCGATTATCGCCTGCCCGACGGGACCGGTCGCGAATTTCAGGAATTCCCACGCCTGCTCTTTGCGTTGACTACTGGCTGAGATGGCGAGTCCGGTAGAGCCGATATTGGAACGGGCCGCGTGTCCCTTCGGGAGTGCCGGGCCTGTCGGCAAGGAGGCGACATCGAAATCCAGGCCTTCGGCGCGGATGAACGTCTGATATCGGTAGTGGCCGCCGAGCGCAATCGCTGCCTTGCCCGCCGCGAACAGATCGGGCGTGGACATCGACTGTACCTCGGATGCGTCGGGCGCCACCTTGTACTTGTTCGCCAAGTCGGCATAGAACTGCACCGCCTCGATGAAGGCGTCGTTATCGAAATTCATGTGGGTCGGGTTCTTCTGCGGCGTGGACCACTGCACGCCGTTGTTCATGGCGAACAGCCCGGCCGAATAGTACGACCACCACGTGTTGACGAAACCCCATTGCGTGGCTCGTCCCGATCCAGCGCGTTTGGTCAGCGCGGTGGCGGTGTCCAGGAGTTGGCCGAAAGTCCAGGGCTTGTCCCATGTCGTCGGTGGGGCCGGCACTCCGGCCTCAGCGAAAAGCTGTTTGTTGTAGAACAGGTAGTTTCCAGACCATTGCTCCGGCAAGGCGTACTGAGCGTCGTTGAATGTGAAGGTGTCATACAGCGCCCCGATGCTGTCGGACTTCAGCTCTGTAGCGAATGCTTTATCCTTCGCCAACATGGTGTTGAGGTCGAGCAACACCCCCCGGGCGGCGAGTTCGGCATAGGTCAATTCCCACGCCATCAGCACGTCCGGACATTTGCCGCCGGCGCAGAACGTCGATAGCTGCTGCATCACACCTGGCCCGGACAACACCGGGCGAACCTTGATGTCGGGATGGCGACGCCGGAATTCATCGACGACGCGCATCCGGGCGTCGGCTTCGTCCGGATTGGCCGCAAAAAAGAAGGTCAACGCATCGTCATCGTCAGGGGCGCAACCGGCGGGCCAGGGTGCCAGTGACGCCGCGGCCAGCCCAGCCGCGCTGCGCAGCAGGCCGCGCCGTCCGAACGGCTTACCGTGCACTGTGCTCCTCTTTACCGGTTGCCGGTATTCCCCCCGGCTGTCTCCGCCGTCCTTGGTACCGGACGGGCCTGTGGTGTTGCTGGGATAGGCCGCCCGGCGACAATGCGGGCTGTCCAGCGGCCCGAGGAGGAGCCGGGCAATTGGACCCGCAGGTCTTCTCGGAATCTATCCGTCAACCGGAACTCGCCACCAACTCGATGCCGGCCGTCCGCATCTCCGCCAGGGCTTCTGCCGCAGAACCCGCCGCCACGGCCGCGGTTAGGTCCACCAGCACTCTGGTGGCCAGGCCGGCGCGTGCCGCGTGCTCGGCGGTCCGCCGGACGCAGTGGTCGAGTGCAATGCCGACTATGTCGACCTCGTCGACTCCCCGCTCCTGCAACCACTCGAGTAGCGAGGTCCCATCCTCATCGACACCGTCGAGCCCGCTGTAGCCCGCGTCGTGGGCACCCTTGCGGAATACCACCTCGATAGAGCTGCTGTCGAGAACCGGATGAAAATCCGCACCTGCACTGCCGGCGATGCAGTGCGGGGGCCAGGACGACGAATAATCTGGCTGGTCGGAGAAATGATCACCCGGGTCGATGTGGAAATCTTTGGTCGCCACCACATGCTGGTAGCCGGGTTCTGCCGCCAGATAGTCGTTGATCGCGGGCGCCACGGCGCCACCGCCGGTTATCGCCAGCGAGCCGCGGTCGCAGAAGTCGTTTTGCACGTCGACGATAATCAACGCTCGCACACGATCCACCCTAGCCCTTCGAACAACCCCGATAGCTGGGACAATAGGCCCGTCGGTTTGTTCGACGTTCCGCCGGGTAAACCCCAGCCATGTTGATCCGCAGAATCGCCCGCCCCCTGTTGTCAGTCGCGTTTATCGGCCAAGGGGTCGACTCCCTCCGCAACCCCAGTTCGGCGGCGGAAGCCGCGGCACCCGCGGTGGGAGGTCTGCAGGCATTGCCGGATCCGATCGGCAGCAGTATTCCCAGCGACCCGCGGACGTTCGCGCAAATCAACGCGGCTGTTCAGATTGGGGGCGGCCTGCTGCTGGCTACTGGGAAAATGCCCCGGATCGCCTCGGCGGCCCTGGCGTTCACGGTGCTACCGGCAAACCTCGGAGCGCACATGTTCTGGATTGAGGCCGACAAGCAGCTCAAAGCGCAAAAGCGCCGAGAGTTCCTGTCCGATCTGAGCCTGTTGGGCGGACTGATGATCGCGTCCGCCGATACCGCAGGCAGGCCCTCATTGGGATGGCGCGGACGCCGGGCAGCGGAAGGGCTGTCTGAGCGGGTGTCCTCAGCGCTGCCGGGGTCCGACGACTCCGACTTCGCAGAACTCGGTGACAAGATCGCGCACGGCCTGCAGATCGGCGCTGAACGGGGCCGCGAGCTGGCCAGCACCGCGGCCGAGAAAAGCGCACCGCTAGCGAAGAAGGCACGCAAACGCGGCGAAAAACTCGCCAGCACCGCTCGGGCGCGCGGGGCGGAACTCGCCGACATCGCCGCGGCGCGCGGCAGTTACTTAGCCGACGAGGCGGTTGCGCGCGGGAGTCACCTGGCCGACGTCGCACGCGAACGCGTCGGCGAAGAAATCGGCGGCGGCCGTAAGCGCAAGCGGAAGCGCAGTCGGCGGTAGCGGCGACCGCTGCTCAAAAAGAGTGCTTGGGCGCCGCGGCACCGGCAAGGAAGCCGTCGATGATCGCCTCGACACTTCGGCAGATATCGACGGTGACCCCGGCCTCGTCGGCGCCAAGTGGTTCCAGCGTGTCGAATTGCGACCGCAGCAGCGCATCCGGCATGAAATGCCCGGACCTGGCGGCTAACCGACTGCTGATCAGCTCTGGTGAACCGTTGAGGTGTAAGAACTCGACGCGCGGGCAATGCGTACGCAGTTGGTCACGGTATTTGCGTCTTAGCGCCGAACAACTGATCACGCCGCCTGGGTGGCCGGCCAGCCACTCGCCGACTTTCTCCAGCCACGGATAGCGGTCGTCGTCGTCGAGGGGTTCCCCGGCGCTCATCTTTGCGATGTTGGCCGGCGGGTGCAGTGTGTCAGCGTCCACGAAGGGCACCCGCATGCGTTGTGCGAGTGCAGACCCCACCGTCGACTTGCCCGATCCTGAGACACCCATCACGACGATGGGTGATGGCGTACTGTCCCGGATGGCGCTCACCCGGTCGGTTGGTTGCGGTTCCATTCCATCCAGCCGACCCCGCTGCGGCCGTCGGTGGTGTTGATGCTGACCCAGGCGCGCGCGAACTCGCTCACTCGCCCGTCTGCGGCGGTCAGGCGTACCGGTCCGTGGCCGCGCACGTCCACGTCCCCGGTGATCTCGCCCGGATCGAGGCTCAGTGTCGTCCGCACCGGTAACCCGTTGACGCCGAAGACGTCCCGGGTTCCGACCGTCTGCAGCTCGGTGACCTTTCCACCGGGGTCCTGGATGTAGCCGATACCCATCGCGGGGACGCCCGGAATGTGCAAGTCCAACCCGTGCAGGTGGGTGCCGTCGTCGAGATGCAGCGCGCTCCACATCCAGTCCATGCTCCACCAGTCGCGCACACCCCAGGAATGGTCGCGCTGCCCTGCGACCGAGTCGACGCGGTAGCTGGTGTCTTTGATGCCTCGGACGCTGACGGTTCCCGAGACGGTGCATGGGATCTCGTACCGCGTCGTCATCCGGTACTTGTATGGGGTGCCGTCGGTGGCCCAAACAAGATTCATCGTCATCTCGACCGGCGTTCCGGGCTCCCCGCGCAACAAAGCCGCCGGGTCCGAATACGCCTGACCCCGCCCCTTCAGATCGACCCGGTATTCGTGCAGCGGCGCAGTGGCAGAATGGCTGAGTTCGAAGGCATCGGTGCGCAATTTCCACGGGTCCGCAGGCAGCGCGGCTTCGAAGTCGACAATGGCGACGGTCGGTAGGTCGGGTCCGCACAGCAGCCCCTGGACCCACGCCGTCTGCTGATTGGCCACCAGGCCGATGCGAAACCATCCACCCAATCCCTGTGCCGCGTCGACGAAGTCGGCATACCAACTCTCACTCCACAGCGGTTCGGCGGTCGGGGCGTGTGCGAGTTCGTCCTCCTGCGAGGGCCGCAGTGGCTCCGGCTTTGCCGCGCCCGGCGCGGCAACGGGGAGTGTCGCCAATGCGTCGGTATCCAGCACCTGCTCGCAGTGTCGTTGCAGCATCGTCATGAACATCCGGTCGCCCCGCTCGGTGCGCTCCACGAGCATTGACGAGACAATCGCCATGACTACGCCGAAAAAGCTCTGCCGGCGGACCCCTTCGCTGACATCGGCGAGGGTTATCGGCGCCGCCGGCCCAAGTGCCTCGTGGTAAGCCCGCAACAGTGTGTCGTACTGCGCACGACGATCTTCCGTCCGCAGCGCGCAGCCGAGGAAGTAAGCCAGGTCAGTCAGTGCCGGGCCCCAGGAAACGGTCTGCCAATCGACCACCGTCAGTGCGCGGTCGGCTCCCGCGGCGCCGAACAACATGTTGTCCAGTCGATAGTCGCCGTGCACCAAGCCCTGGATCCGGCCTTGCTCCGACGCGTCGGCCTCCAAGGCCAGGTAGCCGTCGAATGCGGCCACCAGGCGCTCGCACACCATGCGGTGACCCGGCGCGATCTGGTCGCCGTAACGGTCGACGAACGCGGCATACAGCGGCGTGATCATCGCCTGGTTGAGCGGCGACTCACGGTTGAGCCACGGCGCATCGGCCAGTGCCGTGTCACCGAGCAGCGGGCCGTGCAGCCGTCCCAACTCGACGACGCCGAGCCTGGCCTGTTCGGCTGTAGCACCGGCGATTTCGTCTCCGACAACCGCCGGTCCGGCATCACCGAGCACCAGATCGAACACCCCCGTCGCATCGACCGAGGCGTGATAGCAGGGCGCGATCGGTCCGCCCAGGCCTGGCGCCACGTCTTGGTAGAAGCGCACTTCGCGTTCGTAGAGGCCCAGGGCAGCCCCGGTCTGCCGGCTTACCGGATCAGTGGCAGCGACCTTGAGCACCACCGACTCGGGCCTTTGGGGGCCAACGGGTGGGCTCGCCGCTGAGTCGGCATAACTCAGCCGGACGCGGTAGCACTCGCTCATCTGACCGGTCCCGATGCGCTCCACGGCGAAATCGGCAATGGCTCCGGCGCCGATTACCGCGGCTAACCACGAGGCCGTGAGATCGCTGGGGCGTTCGATGACCGGGCGAGTGTCAGAGTCCATGAGGCTCAGCGTGCCAGGTGCGAACCAGGGAGAAGCTGCCCCATGCCATCCGGCGGTCCGGGTGCGGATCGAACTCGACGCGGCACTTACTGTCGAGGACCATGACGGCACGGTCGGCGGTGGTATAGGCGGGCCAGTCGTCGCCCGGCACCCCGGTGCGGCTGAACGACCGCCAACGCCGTTGCACTTGGTTGCTGACCCGTAGCGCGGCGGGCCGATCGGCCGCCGCGGTCAACAACGCGCCGAATCTGGTGCGATAGAAATCGAAAACTGCAAGCAACTCGGTGGCATGGGTAGCTCCCAAACCCGACCAGCGCAGTGTCCTCGGGGCGTAGTCGTACCGGTACAGGAACGTGGGAGCATGGCTACCGTGGGCCTCGGCGATCTGCCAGGCCGCCGAACTGAAGGCGAAGTCACCGCCGAGCTGAATGCATGCCGACGATGCCGGGTAGCCCGGATATGCAGCGGTGATGCGTTCGCGGACAGCTGGTTCCGTGTCGGCAAGCAACTCTTCGATCATCCTTTTGTTCGTCGGCAGCATTCCGAGGAAGCGGGTGAACAACCGGCCCTCGTCGGCGTTGGTGCCGACGATGAGCGGCACCCGGTGCGCCCGACCGCACCGCATCGCCTCGACGGGGTCCATGGGCAGGCAGTCGTCGCCGATGACCGGACCGATTGGGAAAGCGCCGAGCCTGTTCTCCATACCCTCGTCGATCAGACGCTGCTGCGCCTCCACCAGTTGGGCCGCGGACGCCTGCATCAGCGCATCGGCAGCATCCTGTGTGCGCGTGCCGAGCAGGTTGGCGAATCGCTTTGCGAACTCGGCGGCGATTTCTTTCGACCGCACCAGGCCCGATGCCGGGCTTTCCGAGATCGCCCGAGCGAACAGGCCCTCGGCGGCGGGCACCGCCAGCAACGTGGCGGTGATGCACGCGCCCGCGCTTTCGCCGAAAACGGTGACGTTGCTCGGATCGCCGCCGAACTCGGCGATGTTGTCTCGGACCCACTGCAAGGCCAGCACCAGATCGCGCAGGTACAAGTTGCTGTCGATGGTGATCTCCGGTGTCGACAGCGACGACAGATCCACACATCCCAGCGCACCCAGGCGGTAGTTCACCGATACGTACACGCAACCGCGGCGTGCCAGCGCGGCGCCGTCGTACAGCGGGGTCGCCGAGCTGCCCAGGATGTACCCGCCGCCGTGAATGAAAACCATGACCGGAAGCGGGTCAGCGCCGGCGACTTCGGGTGTGACGACGTTGAGGGTGAGGCAGTCCTCGCCCATGGGCTGGTACTTGCCTCGGTAATTGGAGAAGCCGACCAGGGTGTAGCGGCGCTGTTGGGGCGCACAGTTGGCGAAGCCATGACAGTGCCGCACGCCTGACCAGGGCTGGGCCGGCTGCGGCGCTCGGAATCGCAGCCGCCCCACCGGCGGGCGGGCATAAGGGATGGATCGCCAGCGGTTCACCCCACCGCGGGTGAATCCTTCGACGATGCCCGCGGCGGTGCGTACGCGCACAGTGCGCTCATGCATAGCCCGACGGTAGCCGACACTACGGACGTAGGGCGCGCACAGCGCCTGAATCCGGTTTGCGGCGGCTAGCCTGGCGGGATGCGGATCGCCGCGCTGATCGCAGTGTCTTTCCTGGTTCCCGGGCTGGTTGCCGGCTGTTCCCACGCCGGCAGCAGCGAGTCTGGCCAGACGCAGACTTCCACCGGAACATCGTCGGGTACAGCGCTTCCCCCGTCGGCGAGCAAACCGGCGGCGCCATCGCCCGCGCCCGCTGCCGGGGCGGCCATCTCGGACGTCATCGCATGGATCGAGGCAGGTCACCCCGCCGATCCAGCCCGGTACCACACCGTCACCCGCGATGGCGTCACCACACAGCTAGGTAACGACATCGCCTTCACGGCGGCGGCCAGCCCCCCGCGCCGCCCACTTGTGTGCACGACGGATTCCAAGCACACCGGCGGTGCGCTGACCTGTCTGGTCGATCTGGCCAATCCCCCACCCCCGCCGGAGACGGCCTACGGCGAATGGAAAGGCGGCTGGATCGACTTCGACGGAACCAACCTGCAAATCGGCTCGGCCCGCGGCGATCCGGGTCCGTTCGTCAACGGCAACGGACTCGAGCTGGCCAGCGGGGACACATTGTCGTACGACGACTACCGCTGCCGCGCCGACCAAGTCGGCATGTTCTGCGTGAACTATGCCCACCAGTCGGCAGTACGCATCAGCACCGCCGGAATCGAGCAGTTTGGTTGTCTGCGGTCGGTACCGCCGCCCGATGGCGTCGGGATAGCGTTCAGTTGCTGACAGTCTCGTTATGCACACGAGCCGAACAGCTGGCCCCCGTTGGGCACCCGATCAGAGCTCAGAGCACATGAATTTCGCCCGTAGCACCATCGACCTCGACGAGGGCTCCCGATGGCAACGACTTGGTTGCTCCCTGCGCGTCCACCACACACGGAAACCCGAACTCGCGGGCCACCACGGCGGCGTGTGACATCGGGCCGCCGAGTTCGGTCACCACGGCCGCTGCGTAACAGAAGGCGGCGGTGTACCCGACGTCGGTGACCTCGGCGACCAGAATCTCGCCGGCCTGCAGATCGTCAATGGTCTCGGGCCGCACGATCCGCACCCGGCCGCGCACCCGTCCCCCGCACACGCCGACGCCGCGCAGGGTGTCGCCGGCGCCGAGGACCGTCGACGAGGCGGTCGATGGCTCCCAGCTGCCGCTGAATATCGTCGGCGGCACGATGCCGGCCAGCCTGCGGTGTTCGGCTCGGCGCCGGGCCACCACCTTCGAAACATCTGCCGGGAGCCGGTCGAGTTCGTTGAGTTCGTCCACCAGCAGAAAGAACACATCGTCGGCGGTGTGGAAGACGGCCGCGTCGACCATCCGCCGCCCATACTCACGCAGCAGAGCGCGCAACACCCAGTTGGCGCGCACCATCTTGTCGCGGCGGACCTCGCGGTCGCGCAGTTGCCGCGTCGCCAGCACCGCCATCGGTCGGGCCCGCAACGGAATCACTGGATGCACAGGTCCCGGCGCGGGCGACGCGCTCAGCGTTTTGGCCACCATTCGGACCAGCAACTCGGGGTCGTCAGCGTAGCTGGTGGACAGCATCTCGAGCTCCGCCGGACCACGGTGCCCGATCAGCGCGAGCTCGGTCAGCACCGCAGCATGAAACTCGGGCGCGTCGACGGCAAGCTTGCCAAGACGCTCCCCCGGTTCCGTCAGCAGACGAACCACCTTCGGATCGCGCTGCGCGGCAACCACCAACCGATGTACCGCCTCCACCGGCCGCGCACTGACCAACTCCGGCCCCGCAGGCGCGGCGGTGTCTCGTCCGCACAAGCCCCGCAACAACACGTTGAACGCAGCGCACAGCATGAAGGACCCTGAGGCCAGCACCCAACCGTGTACAACGTGGTCGCGTGCCAACAAGATCAGGCTGAGCAGCCGGCGATCGTCGAGTTGGGTGACATCGTCAGCGGTCAGACGTTCCAGGCGATCGAGATCGGCGATGAAGTCGCGGGTATCGAGTGGCGAGCCGGCGCTCAGGCCCACCAGGTTGACGCCGAATACCCCGATGTTGCGGAAGGTGCGCAGTTGCCTTCGGGCGCGGCTGTTTTCGGAGGGTAGGCGCTCCGCACCGAAGATCGGCAACGATGCCATGCTGGGACCGAAGAATCCGCTGTTGCCGACAATCGTCGCGGGCTTGGCGAACGGCACGGTTTGGGCCATGAAGTGCGCCGAAGTGATCGCCCCATAAAGCCGGTGGGCGAACACCGCGACCATGCGCGTGGCGATTTCCCGCTGGATTATCCCGCCGGGTCGCAGCCGCTCGGCGACGGTCACGCCCCCGGCGCGCAGCCCACGCACCGTCGCCGAGGCCGACGACGGAGAAAACGGGCCCGGCAGCGCCTCCGACAAATTGGTGGCCAGGTACGTGGGGAAACGCGGGTCGATCGGGGTGTCGAATTCACCGTTATCGGCTTGAGGGCCAGCAAATCTGGGCACCACACCATCGCCGGCCGGCACGTCGACGGTTGGCAGGTCCCCAATATTGGCCAGCCGCCAAGGTAGCGACACCACCCGCTTACCCATCGAAACCCGGCCGCGGACCGCCTGTGCGAAATCCTCGACAGACTCGTCCGAGTTCCACGCCGGCAGGAATTCCCATTCGTCGCATAGCCGCGAGATATCCATCTGTGGTGCGCTCTGCACCAGTTCCAGCTCGGCGAATGAGGCCAGTCGTCGCCACGCTGCCGCCAGGCCGAAGCGCAGAGGCACGATCGGCCGCCCCAGCACCGCAGCGATCTGACGAAGCGTCGGCGCACCGGGGGCGGCAAGATTGACTGGACCACTGTCGATTTCATCGTCAAGAACCGAATGAATCAGCAACCGGATCGCATCGTCGGCATGGACGACTTGCACGGGGTGATCTGCGGACCCGTCGGGAAACGCAGGCAGCGCCAGCAGGCGGCGCACCCAGTTGTCGACGCCTCGGCCCAGGACGAGCGCGGAGCGAATCGCGACCCACTGGGCCCCGGAGGCGGCCAGCATCTCTTCAACGCGGGCTTGATGCAGGCCGTTGGCAGACGCTGGGGCGACCGCATCGTGCTCGCGCATCGGTGCGGACGCCGCGGCCGCGTAGACATGTGCCGACGACACGAAAACGATTCGCCTGGAACCGGACTCGGCCATCGCTTCGAGGACGTTTCGCGTGCCTCCGATGTTGACCTGGTGGCTGATCCGCTCGTCCGGGCCGGGGGTCCTTGCCCATGCGCAATGCGCGACGACGTCGGTGCCAGTGACGACGTGCCGGACGGCGGCCGCGTCGCGGATGTCTGCTGCGACAAAATCTGCCGCGCTCGACCAGCTTTCGGGCCGATGACGGGCGATCCCCACGACATCGTGGCCCTGGCTGAGCAATCGGGCGGCGAGGCCGCGGCCGAGTACTCCGCCGGCCCCGGTGACCGCGATTCTCACTGAGTGCCCTCAGGGCACTTCTGCCTACTCATGCCTACTCGTCGTCGTCCATGAATGCGGCGTTGACCAGGTCGTCGAGGTCCATGTCCGCAAGGTCTTTCTCAGTGTTCTTCTCGAAAGCTGCTGCTTGCCCGTTAGCGGCGGCTTCACTGGCTTCATTCGCCAGCGCGAGCAACAACTCCAGCACGCCTGCCTGTCGAAGGCGCTTGACCGGAATGGACGCGACGACGCGCTGGATTTCGGCTTCTCCGGGCGCCGCGGCAGGGGTGTGACCGATTGAGCTGCCGACGAGTTCTCGATGCATATAGCCGGCCAGCGCGGCCGAGTTCGGGTAATCGAAGATCAGGGTCGGTGAAAGCGGAAGGCCGGTAGCTGCTTTGAGCCGGTTGCGCATTTCGACCGCGGTCAGCGAGTCAAAACCCAGCTCCTGGAAGGCTCTGTCCGGATCGATGGCCTCAGGGCTGGTGCCGCCCAGCACGGTGGCGATATGGGAACGCACCACGTCCAGCAGCAGCGCGTGTTGCTCGTCTTCGGGAAGCCCTTCAAGGCGTTGCAGCAGAGCCGATTTCGACTTCGCCGCGGCCAGCGAGTCGTCAACCTGGCGCCTTGTCGGCGCATTGATCAAATCGACGAACATCGGCGGCAAGGTGCCGCTGTCGAACTTGACCCGCAGTGCGCCAGTGTCGATATCGGCGGGCAGCATAAACGGCTCGTCGACGATGAGCGCCGTGTCCATCAGTTCCAGCGCCTGATCCGAAGACATCGCGACAATCCCGTCGCGGCCGAGGCGGGCCCGATCCGTAGCGGCCAGTCCGCCGGTCATGGCACTGGCCTGATCCCACAGGCCCCAGGCCAGCGACATCGCCGGCAATCCATGCGCGCGCCGATGCACTGCCAGCCCATCCAGGAACGAGTTCGCCGCCGCATAATTGCCTTGGCCCGATGCACCGGCCAACCCGGCCATTGACGAGAACATCACAAACGCCGACACATCCAGGTCGCGGGTCAACTCGTGCAGGTTCCACGCCGCGTCCACCTTGGCCCGCAGCACCGCGTCAACCCGTTCCGGAGTCAAAGACGAGATCACCGCATCGTCGAGCACACCGGCGGCATGAATCACGCCCGACAGCGGCTGTTGAGATGGCCGCTGCACCGGGATATCGGAGATCACCTTCGCCAAGGCCGCCCGGTCGGCGGCATCGCAGGCCACCACGTGTACCTGGGCACCCATTGCACCCAGCTCAGCCGCCAACTCGGCAGCTCCTGGTGCATCCAGACCGCGGCGGCTCACCAATATCAGGTTCCGTGCCCCATGACGGGTCACCAGGTGACGAGCCACTGCCGAACCGGCCATCCCGGTACCGCCGGTGATCAACACCGTGCCCCCGGCCAGCCCACCACCCGGCCCGTCCGGCAGGGTCATCACCACCTTGCCCACATGGCGCGCCTGGCTCAAATACCGCAACGCCGCTGCGGCGCGTCGTATGTCAAACGTCGTCACCGGCAACGGCCGCAGCACTTCCTCGCCGAAGAGTCCGGCCAAATCGGCCAGGATTTGCGCAATGCGGTCGGGCCCCGATTCGAAGAGGTCGAAGGCGCGGTAGTGCACACCCGGGTGATCCCGGGTGACGATGCCGGGGTCGCGGATGTCGGTCTTGCCCATCTCCAAGAACACCCCGCCCGGGGCCACCACGCGTAGTGAAGCGTCCACGTATTCGCCGGCAAGGGAGTCCAACACCACATCCATGCCACGACCACCGGTGACCGCCCGGAATTTGTCCTCGAACTCCAGACTGCGCGAGTCAGCGATGTGGTCGTCGTCAAAGCCCATGGCCCGCAACGCGTCCCATTTACCGCGGCTGGCGGTGGCGAACACCTCTAACCCCAGATGCCGGGCCAACTGCACCGCGGCCATGCCAACCCCACCGGCGGCGGCGTGCACCAACACCCGCTGCCCCGGCTTAGCACCCGCCAAGTCCACCAGCGCGTAGTAGGCGGTGGCGAAAACGACCGACGTGGTGGCAGCGGCGGTGTGCGACCAACCCGCCGGCACCTTGGCCAGCAGTCGTTGGTCGGTGGTGGCGATCGTCCCAGTGCCGTCGGGAAACAGGCCCATCACCCGATCACCGACAGCGAAACGACTATCCGCCGAGCTGCTTTCGACGACGCCGGAGGCCTCGATCCCCATGACCGCATCCTCGTCGGGGTAAAGACCCAGCGCGATCATCACGTCGCGGAAGTTGGCGGCGATGGCCGACAATGCGACCCGAACCTGCCCGGGCAGCAACGGCGCATCAGCGTCGGGAACTCGCTCCAACCGCAGATTCTCAAAGGTGCCGCGACTGCTCATGCCCAGCCGCCAGGGCCCGTCACCGGGAGGCACCAACAACGTGTTGACCGCGCGGCTGCCATGCACCCGCGCGGTGTGAACTGTTGCACCGCGCCGCAACACCTGCGGCTCGCCGGCCGCCAAAGCCGCGGCGACCGCCGCACCGTCGAGTGGCTCATCAGCGTCGACGAGAAGGATCCGGCCGGGATGCTCGGTCTGCGCAGACCGCACCAGCCCCCACACCGCCGCACCCGCCAAATCAGTGACGTCCTCCCCAGGCAGCGCCATCGCGCCCCGGGTCACCACAACCAACATGCCTGCGTTGTCTCCGGCCAGCCACGACTGCAGGACCGCCAGCACCGCGCGCGTGGCGGCATATACCTCAGCCACGACATCGCCGACCACTGGCGTCGACTCAAAGACCACTGCGCAAACCCCGGGCTGAGCCTCGGCGGCCTCCAACTCCGCTGTCCCCCAGGCACACACTGATACCGGTTCCACAGAGGTTGCCGGCTGTGCCGACCAGATCACTTCGAAGAGCCGGTCTGGACCCGAGTTCGACACCGCGGCCAGCAATTGCTGGTCGCTCACCGGCCGGGCCACCATCGAACCGACCGACAGCACCGGCAGCCCCAAACCATCGGCGAGCTCGATCGACACTGCCGAAGGGCTTACCGGCATGATCCGCGCTCGCACCCCGGCCGCACCCGCGGCATGCAACGACACCTGCTGCCAGGAGAACGGCACCAGCACCGAACCCTCCGCAAGCTCAGCACTATCGGATGCCAGCACCACCGCGTGCAGCGCCGCATCCAGCAGCACGGGATGGACCCCGAACCCGGCCACCGAGACCCCGGCATCTGCGGGCAACGCCACTTCCGCGAACACTTCATCGCCGCGCCGCCACATCGCGGTCAAACCCCGGAACGCCGGCCCGTACCCATAGCCACGCTCAGCCAGCCGCTCATACCCGTCGGCGACGTCTACCGGGACCGCGCCGACGGGCGGCCACACTGAGAGGTCCGCCGTCGGCGCCACCGACCCCGCGGTCAGTACGCCCTCCGCGTGCAACTGCCAGCCGGAGACGGCGTCACCCCGCGAAAAGACCGACACGGCGCGGGCACCCGATTCTTCCGGACCACCGACCACTACCTGGACCGCGACCGAGCCCCCGTCAGACCCGGTGGGTAACACCAGCGGCGCCGCCAGATTCAACTCGTCGACAATTCCGCAGCCCACCTCGTCACCGGCGCGAATGGCCAACTCGACAAACCCGGCCCCCGGGAACAGCACCACGCCACCGACCGAGTGATCGTTCAACCAGCCCTGCACGCTCGGCGACAGCCGACCCGTCAGCACTACGCCGCCCGAGGCCGGCAACTCCACCACAGCACCCAGCAGCGCGTGCTCCCCGGCCGCCAACCCCAACCCGGCGGCATCGATCGTGACGTCATTGCTGGCGAGCCAAAACCGTCGCCGCTCAAAGGCATACGTCGGCAATTCCACAAAATTGCCTTGGCGGAGCACACCACGCCAATCCACGTCCATACCGTCGGCAAACCCCTGCGCGATCGCATTCGTCAGGGTTGCCGGTTCAGGGCGGTCCTTGCGCAGCGCGGACATCGTGATCACGGGTGCGGGCGCAGATGCCAGCGATTCTTCGATCGACGCCGTCAAACTGCTGGGCCCGACTTCGAGGAATCGGCTGCCGCCGGCCGCGTGCACGAAGCGCACGCTGTCAGCGAACCGCACTGTTTCCCGGACGTGCCGCTTCCAGTAGGCCACCGTCCCGAAGTCGTCTCCCGCCGGCTGTCCCGTCAGGTTCGACACAATCGGGATAGTCGGCTGCCCGACAGCGAGCCCGGCAGCGACCGTTCCGAATTCGTCGATCATCGGTTCCATCAACGGGGAATGGAACGCGTGCGAGACGGCCAGTCGGTGAACTCGGCGGCCGTCGGCGCGGAGTTGGTCGGCCACCGCGGCCACAGCATTCTGGGCGCCCGAAATCACCACCGAGGCCGGCCCGTTGATCGCCGCGACGCCGGCTTCGGCGCCCAGCAGCGGCCGTACTTCCTCTTCGGTGGCCTGCACCGCGAACATCGCCCCGCCGGCCGGCAACGCCTGCATGAACCGGCCCCGGGCAGCCACCAGGATTGCAGCGTTCTCCAGCGAGAGCACTCCGGCGACGTGAGCGGCGCAGAGCTCACCGACCGAGTGACCCATCACGAAATCGGGACGCACGCCCCAGGATTCCAGCAATCGGAACAATGCCACTTCGACGGCGAACAGAGCAGGTTGTGCGAATTCGGTGGTATTCAAGAGATTTTCGTCGTGACCCCACATCACTTCGCGTAGCGGGCGCAGCAGGTGGCGGTCCAACTCACCGACTGCGGTGTTGAACGCCTCGGCGAATACCGGGTAGCCGGCGTGCAATCCCATTCCCATGCCGAGCAATTGGGAACCTTGGCCGGGGAAGACGAATACGGTCCTGCCGCCAAGCGTCGCGGCGCCCCGGATCACCGATGCATCGTCATTGAGGTCATTCGTGGCCAAGTTGTCGAGCCCGGCCAGCAACCGGTGACGATCACCACCAACGACGACGGCCCGATGCTCGAAGGTGGAACGCCCCGCCAGTGACCATCCGACGTCGACGACATCAAGCTCACCGTGGGCCCGAACATGGTCGGCCAGACGAGCGGCCTGCAACCTCAGCGCCGACGCCGATTTCGCCGACACCACCCACGGCACCGCCGGCACCTTGGGACCGTCCGCCACCGGGACGGACGCTGCGGGCACAGCCTCCACAATTACGTGCGAGTTGGTGCCGCTGATCCCAAACGAGGACACCCCGGCCCTTCGAACCCGACCCGGCACCCGACCCTGTGCTGACTCGGCTGGCCACGGCCGTGCCTCGGTCAATAACGACACGGAGCCTGCCGACCAATCCACGTGCGGGCTGGGTTCATCGACATGCAAAGTGGCCGGCAGCATCTCGTGGCGCATCGCTAATACCATCTTGATCACACCGGCGACGCCTGCAGCGGCCTGCGTGTGACCCATGTTCGATTTAATCGACCCCAACCACAAAGGTTCTCCGGCTCCCGCCGAACCGCGGCCCTGGCCGTAGGTCGCCAACAGCGCCTGGGCCTCAATGGGATCGCCCAACGTGGTGCCCGTTCCGTGGCCTTCAACAACGTCCACATCGGTTACCGACAACCCGGCATTGGCTAGCGCCGCGCGCACCACCCGCTGCTGCGACGGACCATTCGGTGCGGTCAACCCATTCGATGCACCATCTTGATTGATCGCCGAACCCCGGAGCAGCGCCAACACCGGATGTTGTAACCGCTGCGCATCCGACAACCGCTCCAGCACCAACATCCCGCCGCCCTCGGAGAATCCGGTGCCGTCGGCGGCGCCCGCGTACGCCTTGCACCGGCCATCCGCGGACAACCCGCGCATGTGGCTGAACTCGACGAAGATGTCGGGTGTGGCGTTGACGGTGACGCCGCCGGCCAGCGCCAAGTCGCACTCACCCGAGCGCAATGACTGCGCCGCCATATGCAACGCCACCAACGACGACGAACACGCCGTATCCACCGACACCGCAGGGCCTTCCAACCCGAGCACATAAGACACCCGCCCCGACGCCACACTCGATGACTGCCCGGTCAGCCGGAAGCCTTCCACCGCATCGGGGGCGGACAGACCGTAGCCCTGTGTGATTATTCCGGCGAACACCCCGGTGGCGCTGCCCCGCAGAGTGCCGGGCTCAATTCCCGCTCTTTCCAATGCTTCCCAGGAAAGCTCGAGGAACATGCGTTGCTGGGGATCCATTGCCAGGGCTTCACTCGGCGCTACCCCGAAGAACGCGGGGTCAAAGTCTGCGACGCCGTCCACGAAGCCACCGGTGCGGGTGTAGCAGGCGCCCGGGACGTCGGGATCGGGGTTGTACAGGCCGGCCACGTTCCAGCCGCGATCAGTTGGGAATTCAGAGAGCACTTCACGACGCTGCGTCAGCATGTCCCACAGATCGTCGGGGGAATTCACCCCACCCGGATAGCGGCACGACATCGCGACGATCGCGATCGGATCGTCGCCGGCGGCACGAACCGCCGGGGCGTGCTTGATTTCTTGTGGAACTCCGGCGAGTTCGGTGCGGATGTAGTTGGCCAGGCCTTTGGGTGTCGGGTAGTCGAAGATGAGTGTGGGTGAAAGCGCCAGCCCGGTAGCGCTTTTGAGCCGGTTGCGCATTTCGACTGCGGTCAGCGAGTCAAAGCCCAACTCTTGAAAGGCCTTGTCTGGGTCGATTGCCTCTGGGCTGGTGTTGCCTAGCACGGTGGCGATGTGCGAGCGCACCAGGTCCAACAGGACGGCGTGCTGTTCGGCTTCTGGGAGCCCGTGCAGCCGATGCGCCAGAGCCGATTTCGACTTCGCGGCGGCCAGCGAGTCGTCGACCTGGCGCCGGGTCGGCGCGTTGACCAGGTCGGCGAACATTGGCGGCACCGCGACCGAATGGACCCGTAGCGCGGTCAGGTCGATCCGGGCGGGCGCGACGAATGTCTGGTCGATGATCAGTGCTTTGTCGAATAGTTGCATCGCTTCGTCCGAGGACAGCGCCAAGATTCCGTCGCGGCCCAGCCGGGCGCGGTCGGCGGTGTCCAGGCCGCCGGTCATGGCGCTGGCCTGATCCCACAGCCCCCACCCCAGCGAGATCGCCGGCCTCCCAATGGCCCGCCGATGGGCAGCCAGGCCGTCCAGGAACGCGTTGGCAGCCCCGTAATTACCCTGGCCCGAGGAGCCCACCAGTCCGGCCATCGAGGAAAACATCACAAACGCCGAGACGTCCAGCTCACGGGTCAACTCGTGCAGATTCCACGCCGCATCCACCTTGGCCCGCAACACCGCATCCAACCGCTCCGGAGTCAGTGATGTGACCACCGCGTCATCGAGCACGCCGGCCGCGTGAATTACGCCCGACAACGGCCGCTGCTGCGGAATACCGCCAATTACCTCCGCCAACGCCACCCGGTCGGCCGCATCGCAGGCGACCACCTGCACGCGGGCTCCGGCAGCCGCCAACTCAGCGACCAATTTCGCGGACCCCGGCGCATCCGGACCACGCCGACTCAGCAACACCAAGTCCGCAACGCCGTGATGCGCCACCAAGTGGCGGGCCAGCGTCGACCCCGCCATGCCGGTCCCGCCGGTGATCAACACGGTCCCCCCGGCCAGCCCGCCACCGGGCCCGTCAGGCAGGGTCATCACGACCTTGCCGATATGACGCGCCTGGCTCAAGTACCGCAATGCCGCGCGGGCCCGTCGCATATCGAACGTTGTCACCGGCAGCGGCCGCAGCGCTCCGGCTTCAAACAACTGCGCCAGGTCGACCATGTACTGGTGCATCCGGGGTCGGCCGGGTTCGAAGAGGTCGAAGGCGCGGTAGCGCACACCCGGATATTGTTGGGCCACCACACCCGGGTCTCGGATGTCGGTCTTGCCCATCTCCAAGAACACGCCGCCGGGGGCGACCAGGCGTAGTGACGCGTCCACGAATTCGCCGGCCAGCGAATCCAATACCACGTCCATGCCACGACCACCGGTGACCGACCGGAACTTGTCCTCGAAACCCAAGCTGCGCGAATCCGAGATGTGGTCGTCGTCAAAGCCCATGGCCCGCAATGTGTCCCACTTACCGCGGCTGGCGGTAGCGAACACTTCCAAACCCAGATGCCGGCCCAACTGCACTGCCGCCATCCCCACGCCACCGGCGGCAGCGTGCACCAGAACCCGCTGCCCCGACTTGACGTCGGCGAGGTGCACAAACGCCATGTATGCGGTGGTGAAAACGGCTGAGATAGCGGCGGCTTCGGCGTATGACCAATCGGCCGGCTTCGGAAGCAACAGGCGGACGTCGCCGGGGACCAGCGTGCCGCTGCCATCGGGGAAGAATCCGTAGACCGCATCACCGACCGCGAATTCGGTGACTCCCGGGCCGACTTCGACCACCACGCCTGCGCCTTCGCCGCCGAGCAGCGCGTCATGGGTGAACATGCCCAGGGTGATCATGATGTCGCGGAAGTTTGCCGCGACGGCACTCAGTGCCACCCTCACCCAACCGGGCTCCAAGGGCGCGGCGGCGTTGGGGACAGGCTCCAACTGTAGATTCTCGAACGTGCCCGCACTGCTCAGACCCAGCCGCCACGGCCCATCAGCCGGCGGCACCAGTAGACCGTCAACCTCATGGCTGCCACGCACCCGCGGCGCGTAAACCGTTCCGCCCCTCAGCAATACCTGCGGTTCATTGAACTTCAGAACCGCGGCCACCGCACTATCATCCAGGGCCGCATCGGAATCCACGAGCACGATCCGGCCTGGATGCTCGCTCTGCGCCGACCGAACAAGCCCCCACACCGCCGCACCCGCCAGATCGGCGACGTCCTCCCCCACCAACCCCATCGCGCCCCGGGTGGTGACCACCAGCACACCCGAGTCACGCTCGGCCAACCACCCCTGCACAGCAGCCAGCACCTGGCGTGTGCGATCGTGTGCTCCTGTTACCGGATCAACGTCGGCGGCAACAGATTCGAACACTTCATACGATGGCGCCGCAGTGGACCCCGCCCGCGAAAGCTCAGCCGCCGGTGACCACGCCACCTCAAACAACCGGTCCAGGCGCGGGCCGGACACCGCCGCCCGCAGCTGCTGCTCGGTTACCGGGCGGGCCACCATAGCGCCCACCGACAGCACCGGTAACCCCAATCCGTCCGCCAACTCGATCGACACCGCCATCGAGGCACCGGCCGCCTGCGCGGCAGGACCCGCCGGCGCGATTCGCGCCCGTACCGCCGATGCACCTGCGGCGTGCAACGAGACGCCTTGCCAGGAGAACGGCAGGAGCACTTCGGCGCCGTGGTGCGCAGTTGGATCGGCCATGACCAAGGCGTGCATCGCCGCATCGAGCAGCACCGGGTGCACCCCGAACCCGCCGATACCACCGGCCGCGTCGGGCAGCCTCACCTCGGCGAACACTTCGTCGCCGCGGATCCACGCCGCGGTCAATCCTCGAAACGCCGGCCCGTAGCCGTACCCGCGTGCCGCCAACTGCTCGTAGCCGTCAGCCGGGTCCACCGCGACCGCACCTGCCGGCGGCCACACCGACAGATCCACGCTCGGCTCGACCGACCTGGAGCTCAGCGCGCCCTCGGCATGGCACACCCAACCGGAACCCGCGCCGGCGCACGAATAGACCGCGACACTACGCTGACCCGACTCCTCCGACCCGTCAGGGGGCCCCACGACCACCTGCACCGCAACCGATCCCGAGTCGGGCAACATCAATGGTGCCTGCAGCGTCAATTCGTCGACCACCGAACAGCCGACTTCGTCACCGGCGCGGATCGCCAACTCCACAAACCCTGAGCCGGGAAACACCACTACACCGGACACGGCGTGGTCGGCCAGCCACTCCTGGACGCTGGGCGACAGTCGACCGGTCAGCATCACCCCGCCCGAGGCCGGCAGCTCCACCACCGCACCCAGCAAGGCGTGTTCGCTGGTTGCCAGGCCCAAGCCGACAGCATCGGCTCCCACACTTTCGCCGGACAGCCAGAAACGGCGCCGCTCAAAGGCATACGTCGGTAGCTCGACAAAGCCGGCTCCATCCAATACACCACGCCAATCCACGTTCACACCCGCTACGAACGCCGAGGCGGCCGACATCAGGAACCGCTCGAGTCCGCCGTCTTCGCGGCCCAGAGTGGGAACGACGATGGCTTCGTTAATGGGCGGCACGGTCCCGGCGCTATCGGTCGCGCAGTCGTTGAAGGTGTCTTCGATGCCGGCGATCAATGCGGGATGCGGACTGGATTCGATGAATGTGCGGTACCCGTGCTCGCAGGCGCTGCGCACCGCCTGGTCGAACTGCACGGTCTGCCGGATGTTGCGATACCAGTATTCGGCATCCAAACCGGCTGTATCCAAACGGCTTCCGGTCACCGTAGAATAGAAGACGGTACGCGAGGAACGTGGCTCGATGTCCGCCAAGACCTCGACGAGCGCACCGCGGATCGCGGCGACTTCAACCGAATGCGACGCATAGTCGACGTCGATCCGACGGGTGCGCAGCTCGAGGTCTGCGCAGAAGCCGACAAGTTCCTCCAGTGCGGCCACTTCACCGGACACCACAACCGCCGACCGGCCGTTGACGGCCGCAATGCCGACTCGATTCCCGTAGGCCGCCAACAATTCACGCACTCGCTCGACGCCGCACGCGATGGATACCATGCCGCCCGGCGCGGCCAGCGATCTCAACAACTTGCTGCGCAGCGTGACCACCTTTGCGGCGTCGCGCAACGACAGCGCACCGGCGACATACGCGGCGGCGATTTCGCCTTGCGAATGGCCGATCACGGCATCTGCACGTACCCCGACCGACTTCCACAGTTCGGCCAACGACACCATTATCGCGAACAACACCGGCTGCACCACGTCGACACGATCCATGCCCGGAGCACCCGGCACGCCGCGCAAAACGTCGGTCAGCGACCAGTCGACGAACTCCGCGAAGGCCTCGGCGCATGCATCGATCTGCCGCGCGAATACCGGTGCGGTATCGAGTAATTCGATACCCATACCGAGCCATTGGGAGCCTTGGCCGGGGAAGACGAAGACGTTCTTGCCTGCGGGCGCCGCGGTACCCCGAAGCACGCCGGCGCCAGGCTCATTGCCGACCAGCTCAGCCAACCCCGCCAGCAATCGCTCCCGATCACCGCCGACGACCACGGCCCGATGCTCAAAGGTCGCACGGCCCGCCAACGACCACCCGACATCTGCAACGTCAAGTTCGGTATGCGCACCCACATACCGGGCCAACCGATCAGTTTGAGCCGCCAACGCCGCCGCGGACTTCGCCGACACCACCCACGGCACCACCGCCGGCGCCGGGCGATCCTGTCGCTCGGCCTCGGCGGGTGCCGCCTCCACAATCACGTGCGCATTGGTGCCACTGATCCCAAACGAGGAAACCCCGGCCCTTCGAACATGACCCGGCACGCCACCCTGTGCCGGCTCGGCCGGCCAAGGCCGCGCCCCGGTCAACAGTGAGACCGAGCCGGCCGACCAATCCACATGCGGACTGGGCACATCCACATGCAACGTCGCGGGCAACATCTCATGGCGCATCGCTTGCACCATCTTGATCACACCCGCGACACCTGCAGCGGCCTGCGTGTGACCCATATTCGATTTAATCGACCCCAACCACAGGGGCTCAGCGGAGTCCCCGCGGTCCTGCCCATACGTGGCCAACAACGCTTGAGCCTCAATCGGATCACCCAATGTGGTCCCGGTCCCGTGGCCTTCGACCACGTCCACATCAGCCGCCGACAGACCCGCATTGGCTAAGGCTGCGCGCACGACGCGCTGCTGGGACGGACCGTTGGGCGCGGTCAACCCATTGGAAGCGCCATCCTGATTCACAGCTGAACCGCGCACCACCGCCAACACCGGATGACCCAGGCGCTGTGCATCCGACAACCGCTCGACCACCAGGATCGCCCCGCCCTCGGACCAGCCGACCCCGTCGGCTGCCCCCGCGTACGCCTTGCACCGGCCGTCTGGCGCCAGCCCGCGGTGCCGGCTGAACTCCACGAACACCGTCGGTGTGGCATTGACCGTTGCGCCGCCGGCCAGGGCCAAGTCGCACTCGCCAGAGCGGAGCGACTGCACCGCCATATGCAATGCCACCAACGACGACGAACACGCCGTGTCCACCGACACGGCCGGGCCCTCCAGCCCCAGCACATAGGACACGCGTCCCGACGCGACACTCGAGGTCATGCCGGTCAGTCGGTAACCCTCGATCTCCTCGGCCAACATGCCGTAGCCCTGGACGATGAGTCCGGCGAACACACCGGTGTCACTGCCCCGTAACCCGCTGGGATCGATCCCGGCCCGTTCCAACGCCTCCCATGCCAGCTCCAGCAACACCCGATGCTGGGGATCCATCGCCAGCGCCTCGGTCGGCGCTATGCCGAAGAACGCGGGGTCGAAGTCCGCCACACCGTCGACGAAGCCCCCGGTGCGGGTGTAGCACTTGTGGCGCGTGTCAGGATCCGGGTCGAACAGCCCCGCCAGATCCCAGCCGCGATCGGCCGGAAACTCTGACATCACGTCTCGGCCGTCCGCGACCATTTGCCACAGATCCTCGGGGGTTTCGACCCCACCCGGGAATCGGCAGGACATGCCGACGATCGCGATCGGCTCACTCGACCGCTCCAGCAGCGCACGGTTGGTGCGTTTCAGGCGTTCAACCTGGACCAGCGCTTTCCGCAGCGCTTCGGTCGCATGCTGGAGTTGATCAACCATCGCTACCTCGCCTAACCCTCACCGAGCATATTGGCCGTCTGCCACCGCCGGGATGCGGCCCTTGCCGAGTCACGGAAGTTGCTGCACGAACCGAAGTCGGCACTTTTTCGACCAGCGTGGTGCTGTTCTCCGACCCAAGAATGTCGCTGGTGAGTATGGCCAACTCCGGCAGGATTTCAAAACGTCCGTTACTCCCTGCTGCTAAAAGAGGAGCGGCTGCTACCCGTCCAAGGGAAAGTGAGGCGGCGCGCCGACGCGCCCGGTGCCCTGTGGGCCCGTCCTGCACTTTGCGCGCCGTCCATGGCGTGACTTTACCGGCTGGCCGTTGCCGGTGGTCAGGCGCATGTCGTCAGGAGCAAAGGGCTCAGGTTTTGTTTAAGCACTCACCCGGCGCCAGCCGTCGGCAGCCCTGGCCGCTTGGATCAGCGCGTCGCACAGCTCGCGCAGTTCGGTGGCCCCGGCTCCTTCGTCGAGGGCTGTGGAGACGTCCTCCGCTGCGCATCGCACCTGGTAGACGCGGTCCGATAGGTCGGCGGCGTCGTCGGCCGACAGCACGATCGCATCGGAAGGCAAGGCCGGTAAGCCCCCAGCCTCGCCCCGGTTCAACGAAGCCCGCTGCTCGTAGGCCCGCTGCCGGCAAGACCGCCGACAGTATTGGCGGCGACGGCCCATCCCGATATCGGTCACGTCGCGACCGCACCAGCGGCAGGGATGGGGGTGAGCGCGCCGAGTCACGCCTGCCGACTTTAGTCGGCTCGAGCCTTTTTGAGCCCGCGACACCGCGTATCATCGGAGGTCGCGTCGCGTGCACTACGTGCCAGCCCGGGAACTACGCAGCTCGCCGTGACGTTTTGCCAAGCGAAGATAATCGCCACTACAGGAACCCGAGAGCTCAAGAGCTCAGAGGGAACCCAAGAGCTCAGCGGGAACCCAAGAGCTCAGAGGGACCAAAAGGAGCAGCGCCACATGGCTGATCGCGTCCTAAGAGGCAGTCGCCTCGGAGCCGTGAGCTACGAGACTGACCGTAACCACGACCTGGCACCACGTCAGATCGCGCGGTACCGCACCGAGAACGGCGAGGAGTTCGAAGTTCCCTTCGCCGACGATGCCGACCTTCCCGGCAGCTGGCTGTGCCGGAACGGCATGGAAGGCACCCTGATCGAGGGTGACCTGCCCGAGCCGAAGAAGGTCAAGCCGCCGCGTACGCACTGGGACATGCTGCTGGAACGCCGCTCGGTCGAAGAACTCGAAGAGCTACTCAAGGAGCGCCTGGACTTGATCAGGTCGCGCCGCCGCGGCTGACCGGCGCCCCGACCGGTTACGTGCGGTCGTTGGCGCGCATAGCCCGAGCGCGCGCCGTTCGCCCTTGGATGCCCCACCGAGTGACTTTCACCAGCGCCTCGCGAATGTTGGATCCACTCATTTTGGAGACGCCGAGTTCGCGCTCGGTGAAGGTAATCGGCACTTCGACGACGACGAATCCGTTGTTGACCGTGCGCCAGGTCAAGTCGATCTGGAAGCAGTAGCCCTTGGAGTCGACACCGTCAAGATCGATCGCCTGGAGAACTTCGCGACGGTAGGCGCGGTAGCCGGCGGTGATGTCATTGACACCGACTCCCAGCGCTACCCGCGAATAGGTGTTGGCCGTCTTGGACAAAGCGAGGCGCCGCCAGGGCCAGTTCCGCACCGTCCCCCCGTCGACATAGCGCGAACCGATGACCAGGTCGGCTCCGGTGTCGACGGCCTCCAGCAGACGGTGTAGCTGTTCGGGCGCGTGGCTACCGTCGGCGTCCATCTCGACGAGCACCGAGTAGTCCCGACTCAAACCCCAGGCAAAACCTGCCAGGTACGCAGCACCCAGGCCGTCTTTGGCGGTGCGGTGCATCACGTGCGTGCGGCCGGCGTCGGCCGCTGCCAGCTCATCGGCGAGCTGGCCGGTGCCGTCGGGGCTGCTGTCGTCCACGATGAGTAGATGCACATCGGGGCACGCGTCCCTCAGACGTCGGTGGATGACCGGCAGGCTGTCCCGCTCGTTGAAGGTGGGGATGATCACCAAGACGCTCTGGCTTGGACGATTGCCCGGGATCCGCTGCGCCGGCTGGCCGGTGGTCATTTAGCTCCTCTATGTCGCCCGAAATAGCGCGGAAGTCGGCCGCCCTTGTGGAGCGGAGTTCGGTCGCCGCCGTTGTCGGGCGGAGTGGGTTGCACAGCCTCTTGGCCCTCGTCCTGGGCCGCACCCGACCCCTCCGATTCGTCCGGAGGCGCACCGAAATCATCCGATTCATCCAGGTGCTTGGACCTGAGACGAATCGGACGCGGGAACCATCCATTGTGCCGTATTGCGACCAAAATAACCGCACCAGCCGCCGCGACCAGCATCCATTGCAGGATCGGGCCCCAGCGAGTTGCCGGCGTCAGCTTCGTCTTGAGACGAACTTGGGTGTCCAGATAGGCGGGTTCGAAGAAGTCCGTGCGGGTCAACTCGCGGCCGTCGGGTGCGATCACGGCACTGATCCCGGTGGTGCCGGCAACCACGACGTATCGGTCGTGCTCTACTGCCCGAACTTTGGCGAAGGCCAGCTGTTGCTCGCTCATTATCTTGTTGAAGGTGGCGTTGTTGCTGGGCACGGCGAGCAACTGTGCGCCGTTGAGAACCGCCTTTCGCGGCTCGCGGTCGAAGATCACTTCCCAGCAGGTGGACACCCCGACCGGCACTCCTGCGATGTTCACCACGTCGCTATTCATGCGGGGCACGAAGTGGCCGGCGCGATCGGCATATCCGGAGAGATGCCGAAAGAGCCACGGCATGGGCAAGTACTCGCCGAACGGCTGCACAATTTCCTTGTCGTGGCGATCGGCCGGTCCGGTGATCGGATTCCAGACGATCATTGAGTTGGTGTACTCGGGAGTTTCCTGCGTGCCGTCCGGAGCGTCGAGCACGGTGCCGACCAGAATCGGTGCGCCGATCGCGTCGGCCGCTTTCGTGATCTCCTGTACGGCGTCGGCATTGACGAACGGGTCGATATCCGAGGAGTCCTCCGGCCAGATCACGAATTGAGGCTGTTGAGCAGCCCCCACACGCACATCCTGGGCCAGCCGCATCGTCTCGCGGACATGGTTGTCCAGCACCGCTCGGCGTTGCATGTTGAAGTCAAGACCCAGGCGGGGCACATTGCCCTGCACTACGGCGACGGTGACCGCGGGTTCACCACCTGATCCGGCACCTGCGTGCCGTACGTGCGGCCAGACGACGATGGCGCCGAGCAGCACCAGACATACAGAGATGCCTGGTAGCAACACCGCTGGTGGTGGCGGCGGATCGGCAGCCTTGATGGTTGCGGGGGCCCCGCCTCGCCACCACCTCACGATTTCCAGCGCGATCGCTGTCGCGCAACTTCCCACCAGCACAACTGACGCTGAGAGCAGAGCCACGCCGCCGAGCTGGACCAGCGGCAGCAACGGGCCGTCGGCTTGGCTAAAGGCCACCGATCCCCAGGGAAAGCCGCCAAACGGAACGATCGACTTCAACCACTCCTGCGCCGCCCACACCACTGCGAACCAGATCGGCCAGCCGGGAAGCCGACGCACCACTACGGCCAACAGACCGAAGAGACCGGGAAACAGTGCGCACATCATCGCCAGCGCCAACCAAGGCATGACGCCAACCAGTGTGCTGACCCACGGCAGCAACAGCAGATAGAACACCAATCCGAACAGGAATCCGTAGCCCAGACCACCTACCGGTGTCGTAGCGGGATTAGTCAGCACCCAAGCCAGCAGCGCGGCGGCGACGAATGCGGCCCACCACCAGTTCAGCGACGGGAAGCTGGCATAGAGCAGCAAAGCGCCCGCGATGCTCACCACCAAACGCGGCAGACGGGGCACCAGCGCGGCCCGTACGGCTGGCAGCCGAGCTATCGCCGCAGCGGTCGCCCCCGCCGCTGTTTGACGTGCCGCGGCGCCCAGCCGATGCGCCAGGCTCAGCGCGTCACCGGGTTTTTCCTCGGGTTCTTCCTGGGACTCCGGGTCGACTTGGACCTCGGCCGGCTGCTGACGGGACTCGGGGACTTCATCGACCGGGTCGTTGCTGTCAGAGCATTCCTCAGCCATGGATAACCGCACCCCGATGCACGGTTTGGCGGCAACGCGGCAAGGTGTCGGTCGGTCCCAATCGCGGCAACGCCGGCACCCGGGAACGTGCGTCGGTCGACCAGCGCTGGGCGGCGTCGCTCGGCGCATGGACGTCAAGGGCACCGGCGTCCCACACGGCGTAGCAGGCCGGCGCGCCGGGCACCAAAGTTCCGGTGATGCCATCGCGGACACCGCCCGCCCGCCAGCCACCGCGGGTCGCGGCAGCGAATGCCGCCCGGGCCGACACCGCGCTGCCTGGAGTGTGATGATTGACCGCCGCACGGACGCTGACCCAGGGATCAATACCTGTCACCGGGGCGTCCGAACCTAGCGCTAGGGGCACGCCTTGGGATGCTAACAGCGCAAGCGGGTTGAGTTCGCTGCCGCGCTCAGCCCCGAGGCGACGGGCGTACATGCCGTTGCGGCCGCCCCATAGCGCATCGAAATTGGGCTGCACGCTGGCGATGACGCCCCATGCGCCCAGTTTTGCGGCCTGATCCGCGGTCACCATCTCCAGGTGCTCCAAGCGGTGTCCGCAGCGGGCGACGGCAACCACGCCGAGGTCGTCCACGACTCGTTCGAAGGCGTCGACCACGGCCGAGACCGCGGCATCGCCGATGACGTGGAAACCGGCGGTCACCTCCGCAGTGGTGCATGCCCGTACATGCGCATGGATGGCGTCGGGCTCCTGGTGGCAGGTGCCGACGCGGTCCGGCGCGTCGGCGTACGGATGGTGCAGCCAGGCGGTGTGGGAACCGAGCGCCCCGTCGACGAACAAGTCACCGGCCAATCCGCGGGCCCCGGTCTCGGCCACCAGCGCCCGCGCCTGTGCGGGCGTGGTCACCGCCTCTCCCCAGTAACCGATCACCTCGACACCGTGATTCAGGGTGCGAAGCTGCAGCCAGTCGTCCAGCCCGCCAATCTGGGGACCGGCGCATTCGTGCACCGCCACGATCCCGGCTGCGGCGAGGGCGTCCAGCGCCGCGACGCGGGCTTCGGACAGCTGCTCGGCGGTCAGCAGGTCGCGGGCGACAGCTCGGACCAGGTGGTGGGCGTCCCCGGCCAGCGGATGTTGAGCGCTGAAACCGGCTGCCCCCGGTAGCTCTGGCACCAGCCGCCGAAGCCCTGTCGAAGCCAGCGCTGAGTGCACGTCGATGCGGGCCAGGTAGGCCGGCCGATCACCAAGCACGGCGTCCAGGTCATCGGTGCTCGGCGGGATGTTCTCCGGCCACGCCGACTCATCCCAGCCATGCCCCCACACCGGCTGACCCAGGTGGGCGGCCGCATAGTCGGCGACCATCTGGACGCAGTGCGCGCGCGAGCCGGCCTGCCGCAAATCCAGCCCGCTGAGCGTCAGGCCGGTCGCGCTCAGGTGGATGTGACTGTCCACGAATCCCGGCGCAACGAAGCCACCCTCGAGATCCTCGACTTCGGCGTCCGGGAATTGGCTGCGGCCGACGTCGTCGCTGCCGAGCCACGCGACGACGTCACCGCGCACCGCCATGGCCGTGGCGTCGGGGTGGGTAGGGCTGTGCACCCGGCCGTTGAGCAGCAGCTTGGTGGAAATCTGCGTCACAGTTGCAAAACTACGGGGATCCAATGACGCCGGAAGTCGGCAGGTCTACTCGTGCCGGTACGGCAAGGCCGGCGGCTCGACGTCGCGGGCATCGCCGAAGTCTCTGACGTCGGCGACATCGATGACCTCGCCGTCAATGAAGTCGCGGCGGCCGGCCGTGTCGGTAATCAGCGGTACGCGACGCTGTAAACCCCGCAGCGCAGTGGCGGCCAATACGGGGCCGGTGACCGTCCGTATCGGCGGCACCAGCAGCAACATCCCCACAGTCGTGGTGACCAGCCCGGGAACGAGGACCAGGACGGTGGCCAGGGTGACCATCGCACCGTCGCTCAGCGCGCTGCGCGGTTCCTTGAGGCCGGAGCGCAACTGCTCGAGCTGGTGGATGAGATGCGACCCGGCCATCGGGACCAACAGGCCCCATCCCAGGACGAAGGTGGCCAGCAGCGCCAGCAGGGTCCAACCCCACCCGATCGTCGACACCAGCGCGATGACGACCGCGAGTTCGACAACGGCGTAGACGAGTAACAGCAGGCGCACCATGTGACGCCAACGTACGCGGGCCGCACCCGAGTTCCCTTGGTTGGTCGTATTGCGGCTGCAGTTAGATAGACGTTATGACGACGATTGAGATCGACACTCCCACCGGACCGATCGATGCGCTGCTGGGCCTGCCCCCGGGCGCGGGGCCGTGGCCGGGTGTGGTGGTGATCCACGACGCGTTCGGCTACGTCCCGGACAACGAGGCCATTTCCGAGCGCATCGCGCAGGCAGGCTTTGTGGCGCTCACTCCGAATATGTACGCCCGTGGCGGCCGGGTCCGCTGCGTCACCAGAGTCATGCGCGAGCTGCTGACAAAGCGCGGCCGCGCTCTTGACGACATCCTGGCCGCCCGCGATCACTTACAGTCGATGCCGGAATGCTCCGGGCGCGTCGGTATCGCCGGCTTCTGCATGGGTGGTGGTTTCGCATTTATTATGTCGCCCAAAGGTTTTGGCGCCTCTGCACCGTTCTACGGTACTCCATTGCCCCGCCGGCTGAGCGAGACGCTGGACGGGGCCTGCCCGATTGTGGCGAGCTTCGGCAAACGTGACCCGCTGGGCGTTGGCGCACCCGACCGGTTACGCGAAGTGACCACGGCCAAGCACATCATCACCGACATCAAGGCCTATCCCGGTGCGGGGCACGGCTTCGCGAATAAAATTCCCGGCCAGCCTTTACTTCGCATCACGGGTTTCGGCTATAACCGAGCAGCGGCCGACGACGCGTGGAGTCGTGTCTTCGCTTTCTTCGGCGAACACCTGGGAGCGGAAAAGACGGCGTAGTTCAGCACCGCCGTAGGCGGCCTTTTAGGCTAAATCCCTAGGGCAACAGCACGTTTCGGTGCTGATTCCTGCCGCCGTAGCGCTGCCACCACAGGTAGAGGCCGTTGAGGTCGGGTCCCCCGTCGACAGTGGACAAGAGCAGCTGATCATCGCGGGTCCATGCGATGTCAGCGACGCCCTCGATGTGGCCACAAGCGACCTGGCCGCCGATCCGACCAGGGTCCGAGTCGTACGTCCAGGTGCCCGGCGAGACGTTCCCATCCGGGCATGGCGAGACTGCCATGCCGTCGACGCTCGCCTGGAAATCGCCGTTCAGCGCGTCCATGTTGTCGTAAAGCGTGAATCGTGCATAGGTCGGGCTGCCCGAGGCTACGTTCTGACTGCAATCCAGGCTACCGATTGCGTTGGGAAACGCGTTGCTGGCCGGCATGCAGGAGGCGGCGGTATACCCGGCGGGCAGCAACCCTACGATTCGTTGCTGAACTTCGGTGAACTCGTGGGAGGGAACGGGATGGTTCGCAACACCTCTCACGGCCGGTTGAGTCCGCCCGGGTTCGTCTCGGTCAAACAACAGCACCGCAGCGCCCATACCGACCAGCAGTGCCAAAACCGCGAAGGCCGCAACGGCGTCGAGCCACCGAGCATGCTGTTGAATGGCCGATAGGCGCATCGTCGTCTCCTTACTGGGACCCCGGCACCAGCGCGACGGCATCGTAGCCCAATCCAACCGTGAAGACGTGGAAGCTATTCCCCTCCCGCAGCAGCAAACAGCGAGCCCGGCGCTGCCGACGGATGCCCGGGCGATTACTTCGGCGCCGTCAGCTTCTGCGACAAGACGGTCGCGAACGTGTGCGTATCGCCCGGCCAACGTGCCGACATGTAGTTGCCATCGTCGACAACGAATGCCGCTCGCGAGTCGGTGGCCGTATCACGCACCATTCCGGAGCTCTTGAGCCACCACCGCGGCGTTTTGCGGGTGACGTCACAGAAATCCGCGGGATCCTTGAGGGCGCGGGTGACTTCGGACTGCACCGACATGTAGCCACCCGGCTGGCCGGGCTCCTCGGTGTAGGTGCGGTAGTAATCGCGATCCCAGAATCGGGTGAGCCGGGTTAGCTGCCAGGCGTGGCGCTCCATGGCCCAGGTCAACGCTGTGGTCTTACGCCCGTAAAGCACCGAGCGACCGGTGCTGGGATCGACGCTGCGAGCGGCAAGCAGCACCCCGTGACAGATCGCGGCCACGATCACCCCGCGGGCAAAGGCGTCCACGACGAGTCGTTGCAGGATCTCGCTGTCGACATATGCGCGCATTCCGCGGGCGCGATGTCCACCCGGCAGCAGCAACGCGTCGATGTCGTCGAGGGTGGCTTGGGCCCAGCTCAGGGGGTGTTGGTACTCGCCTGACTGCAGCATGGCCTGGTATGCGCTGCGGCCGTTCTTGTTCGCCCGCAGCATCAGCCCGATTACCGGGATCGCGCCCAACACCGGTATCGCAGACCAGACGTCTAAACCGCGACCGGTCACCATGATGTCGTCGGCCTGCCCGGGCCTGCCGCTCTCGGTGGCAAAGATCACCCGGTGGCCGTTCTCGGTCAAGACGCGCCAACTGACCGCCACCTCGGTCGGGTCGAAGTCACGGTCCGGAATCGGGATCAACACCGTGCCCATCACGGATCAGCTTAGCTGCCAGCCACTTTGAGCTCGAGACCGACATTGTTGTGCATGCCGCCTCGCAGCTTGCTGAAGAAGTTGAACACCGCGCCCAAGATGCCGTAGCGCTTGCCAATCGCGTCGTAGACGGCGCCGGTTTGCGATTTGTCGAGGACGGCCGCGGTGCCCTCAACGCCCTCGCTCGTCGGACGACCACGCATGTTGCAGGTGGCCATCGTGACCCGGGGGGTATTGCGGATCCGCTTGACCTTCCACGACTTCTCCTCGGTGATCACCAGCAAGCGGTCGCCGCGCCCTGTGTCCAAGGCGGCCCAGATCGGAGTGGGTTTGGGCCGGCCGTCCTTCGTGAAGGTGGTCAACAGGATGTATTGCGCCTTGGCGAGGTCGGCAAAAGTGGGCGTCACGGTGCCAACCTACCGGGCTCAGCCCTCCAGGTCACCCTCGGTTTCCAGCAGCGCCTGGCGCAGCCCGTCAAGGGTTTCCTGTTGCGGCTCGGCCCACATGCCGCGACCGGCAGCCTCCAGCAGCCGTTCGGCCATACCGTGTAGTGCCCACGGGTTGGACTCCGACATGAACTTCCGGTTCTCCGGATCCAACACATAGCGCTCGGTGAGTTGTTCGTACATCCAGTCGGCCATGACCCCGGCGGTGGCGTCGTAGCCGAACAGGTAGTCGACCGTTGCTGCCATCTCGAATGCGCCCTTGTAGCCGTGCCTGCGCATCGCGGCCATCCACCGCGGATTGACCACGCGGGCGCGAAATACCCGTGTGGTCTCCTCCGACAGCGTGCGAGTGCGGATCGCATCGGGTCTGGTGTTGTCGCCGATATAGGCGGCCGGTGCCTGGCCGGTCAGTGCACGCACCGTGGCCACCATGCCGCCGTGGTATTGGAAGTAGTCGTCGGAGTCGGCGATGTCGTGTTCGCGGGTGTCGGTGTTCTTGGCGGCCACCGCGATGCGCCGGTACTGACGGTTCATATCGTCAATCGCCTCGCGGCCGTCCAGGTCACGCCCATAGGCGAATCCGCCCCAGGCTGTGTACACCTGCGCGAGGTCCGCGTCGTCGCGCCAGTTGCGGCTGTCGATCAGCTGCAACAGCCCGGCCCCATATGTGCCCGGCTTGGATCCAAAAATTCGTGTGGTGGAACGCCGTTGGTCGCCATGCTGGACCAGGTCGGCCTGGGCGTGCGCGCGCACATAATTGTCGTCGGCCGGCTCGTCGAGGTCGGCGACCAACCGGACTGCGTCGTCGAGCATCGTCACGACATGCGGGAAGGCATCCCGGAAAAACCCGGAGATCCGGACGGTCACGTCGATGCGCGGGCGGCCCAGCTCGGCCAGCGGAATCGGCGTCAGGCCGACGACGCGCCGCGACGCGTCGTCCCACACCGGCCGAACGCCCAGCAGTGCAAGCACTTCGGCAATGTCGTCGCCGGCTGTGCGCATCGCCGAAGTGCCCCATACGGACAGTCCAACCGACTGCGGCCACTGCCCATGGTCTTGCTGATAGCGGGCGAGTAATGAGTCCGCCAGTGCCACACCCGCTTCCCACGCCAGCCGGGACGGTATCGCTTTGGGGTCGACGGAGTAGAAGTTGCGCCCAGTGGGCAACACGTTGACCAGGCCGCGCAGCGGCGACCCCGACGGCCCGGCCGGGATGAACCTGCCGTCCAGCGCCCTTAGCACCTGGTCGATTTCGGACGCTGTGCCGGCCAGCCGGGGCACCACCTCGGTGGCCGCGAACCGCAGGACCGCCGCGACGTCCGCGTTGTCGGTGAGGCGTTCGGGGGCGTCTGGATCCCAGCCGGTGGCCTGCAGCGCGGCCACGAGTTCCCGGGCCGCCGCCTCGGCCTGGTCGACCGACGACCGCTCGTCGGTGCCGTCCTCGGCCAGCCCGAGCGCCTGTCGCAGGCCTGGAAGGGTCTGCTCGCCGCCGAACAGCTGGCGGGCCCGCAGGATAGCCAGCACCAGGTCGACTTCCGGTTCCCCCGTTGGCTTTTGGCCCAGAATGTGCAGGCCGTCGCGGATCTGGACGTCCTTGATCTCGCATAGCCAGCCGTCGACGTGCAGGATCATCTCATCGAACGAGTCCTCGGCGGGCCGCTCGGTCAGTCCCAAATCGTGGTCCATCTTGGCGGCCCGGATGAGTGTCCAGATCTGTTGGCGGATGGCGGGCAGCTTACCGGGATCCAGCGCGGCGACGTTGGCGTGCTCGTCGAGCAACTGCTCCAAACGCGCGATATCGCCGTAGGTTTCGGCGCGCGCCATCGGCGGGATCAGGTGGTCGACGAGCACTGCGTGCGCCCGCCGCTTGGCCTGGGTTCCTTCACCGGGGTCGTTGACCAGGAACGGGTAGATCAACGGCAGGTTACCCAGCGCGGCGTCGGATCCGCAGGCCGCCGACATGCCCAGCGTCTTTCCCGGCAACCACTCCAGGTTGCCGTGCTTACCCAGATGGACCACGGCGTGAGACCCGAATCCGGCGTCGAGCCAGTGGTAGGCGGCCAGGTAGTGGTGGCTGGGCGGCAGGTCCGGGTCGTGGTAAATGGCAACAGGATTCTCCCCGAAGCCGCGGGGCGGCTGCACCATCAGCACGAGGTTTCCGGCCTGCATTGCGGCGATCACGATCTCACCGTCGGGGTCGTTTGCGCGGTCCACGAACAGCTCGCCCGGCGGCGGGCCCCAATGTGCCTGCACGGCTTCGGTGAGTTCGGCGGGCAGGGTCGCGAACCAGGCCCGATAGTCTCTGGCTGACAGCCGAATCGGGTTGCCGGCCAGTTGTCCTTCGGTGAGCCAGTCGGGATCTTGTCCGCCGCGTTCGATCAGCGCGTGTATCAAGGCATCACCATCAGCGGCATCGACACCAGGCAGGTCGCCCACCTGATATCCGCGATCGCGCATCGCCCGCAGCAGCGCGACCGCGCTCGCCGGGGTATCCAGGCCGACCGCGTTGCCGATGCGGGCGTGCTTTGTGGGGTAGGCCGAGAACACCAAGGCCACCCGCTTTTCGGCCGGTGCGACATACCGCAGTTGCGCGTGCCGGACCGCCAGTCCCGCGACCCGCGCGCAGCGCTCCGCGTCGGCGACATAGGAGATCAAGCCGTCGTCGTCAATCTCTTTGAACGAGAACGGAACTGTGATGATGCGGCCGTCGAATTCGGGCACCGCCACCTGACTGGCCACGTCGAGCGGACTGAGCCCGTCATTGTTAGCACACCACTGACTGCGGGAGCTGGTCAGGCACAGACCCTGCAGGATCGGGATGTCCAGGGCCGCCAGGTGTTCGACGTTCCAGCTGTCATCAAGACCGCCGGCCCCCGCCGTCGCTGCCCTCAAACCGCCGGCGGCCAGCACAGTGACCACCATGGCGTCGGCCTCACCAAGCCTTTGCAGCAGTTCCGGTTCGGCGGTGCGCAGCGAAGCGCAGTAGACGGGCAGCGCCCGCGCACCGGCATCCTCGATCGCCTGGCACAGCGACTCGACGTACGCGGTGTTGCCGGCCAGGTGCTGCGCGCGGTAGTACAGCACAGCGATCGTCGGGCCCGTTTTTCCGGCATCCGGGCGCTCCAGCACACCCCAGGTCGGGGTCACCACCGGCGGGGTGAAGCCGAAGCCGGTCATCAGCACCGTGTCCGACAGGAAGGCGTGCAGTTGACGCAGGTTGTCCACGCCGCCGTGCGCCAGGTAGATGTGGGCCTGCACGGCGATACCGGCCGCAAGGGTGGACAGGCCGGTCAACTCAGCGTCGGCGGCCTGCTCACCGCTGACCAGCACAGTCGGGACACCGCTGGCGATGACCGTGTCGATGCCGCTCTGCCAGGCGCGGTAGCCGCCGAGAATCCGGACCACCACGATCGAAGCGTCGGCCAGCAGGTCGGGCAGTTCGTCTTCGGACAGCCGCGACGGGTTGGCCCACCGATAGTTCTTGCCGCTGGAACGGGCGCTGATCAGGTCGGTGTCAGATGTCGAGAGCAGCAGGATGGTCGGCTCAGCCACCCATCATTCGTACCCCAGCAGGGCTCAGCGGTTAGCCTCGGCTGCCACTCCGGGACTCCGGGCGCCTTGAGATTTCGGCGTTGATCCACAGTCGGATGTTTGTGCACAGCCAATGGCTTCGGCGGCACCGCAGTCAGTCCACCCGGTTATAATCGAAAGTATGTTCGACTCCGATCTGCCGGATATTGACGCGCTGGCACGCGCCGACGATGCGACCGTGGTTGCGGCAATCACCGGGTGGGCGCGCGCTGAGGCCGCCGCGTCGGCACGCCGGCTGGCGGCCACTGCCGAACTGGTGCACCGCCGCGCTGTTGGTCCTGCCGACCACGCCCAATGGTCGTGCGATAACTGGGATGCGATGGCCGCCGAAGTTGCCGCTGCTCAAAGTATTAGCCACGGCATGGCGTCGGGTCAGATGTATCTCGGTGTGGCATTGCGTGATCGGCTGCCCCGGGTGGCGGCACTTTTCGCCGGCGGCACGATCAGCGCGCGGTTGGCCGCGAACATCGTGTGGCACACAGATCTGATCAAAGACCCGGAGACGCTGCGGTTGGTGGATGTGACGCTGGCCGAAGATGCAGCACGATTCGGACCACTATCGGCGAACAAGACCGCACAGGCTATCGACGCGGTGGTGGATCGCTATGACCCGGGGGCGTTGCGGCGCACTCGCGCTGCCGCGCGCAGCCGCGGCGTGGTGATCGACCTGGCCGATGATGAGTCCGGTACCGCAGGCCTGTGGGGCCGCTTGTACTCGACGGATGCGGCCGTTCTGGACCGGCGACTGCTGCAGCTGGCCCACGATGTCTGCGATGACGACCCGCGCACTCTGGCCCAGCGCCGCGCCGATGCGTTGGGTGCACTGGCCGCCGGCGCCGCGCGGCTTACCTGCGGCTGCGACAACCCTGACTGCCCGGCGCGCGCCGAAGGCAACGAGCGGGCAGCAGGTGTCGTCATCCATGTTGTCGCCGAGGCCTCGGCGCTCGACGGCCAACCCGACCCGCACATGTCGGGCGAGATCCCATCACGACCCATCACCTCGCGCACAACGCTGCGCGAGGCGTTGGCCCCCAACCCGGAACCCGAGCCACCCGCGGCGTCAGCCAACAGGCGCCCCGCAGCATTGATCACCAGTGGTGGCACGGTACCCGTGCCACTGCTGGCCGAGCTGATCCGAGGTGGCGCGCAACTGCGTCCGGTGCGTCATCCCGGCAACGACATCGCACCGGAGTCGGGTTACCGCCCGTCGGCGGCGCTGGATGCGTTCGTGCGATGCCGCGACCTGACCTGCCGATTCCCCAACTGCGACCGCCCCGCCGAGCACTGTGACGTCGACCATACGATTCCGCATCCGATCGGCCCGACGCATCCCTCAAATCTCAAGTGCCTGTGCCGAAAGCATCACCTGCTCAAAACCTTTTGGACGGCTTGGCGCGATGAACAACGCCCCGACGGCACTGTCATTTGGACCACCCCCAGCAGCCACACCTACACCACCCGGCCGGGCAGTCGCCTGCTCTTTCCCACGCTTTGCGTGCCCACAGGCGAATTACCCGTTGCCCCAGCGATAGATCGACCACCCAAAGAACGCGGGTTGATGATGCCCAAGCGGCGCCGCACACGGGAACAAGATCGTATCCACCGCATCAACGCCGAACGCGCACTCAACGCCGTTTACGTCGCCGAACGAAACCAACCACCGCCCTTTTAGACAGCGGCACCCATATCAGGCGGAGCGCACGTCGAAGTCGGTAACTTCAGGTTGGCGCAAGAGCTCGTGGTGGGTTTCCGGTGTCCAGGGGAACAGCTCGGGCAGACCATCCTTGCCGAGGTACCAACTGTTGCAGCCGGTAACCCAGATCGTCTGCGGCATAGCAGATTTCATGCTCTCGTTGTATTCCTTCGTGGCTGCTTCGGTCGGAGCGGCGGCGCGCACGACACCGTCGCGAAGCTGCTTGATCCACCAGATCGCATAGTCGGCCTGGTCCTCGGCGATTGGCACCAACGATTGGTTGCCGATCGGCGAATGCGGGCCCATCAGCATGAACAGATTGGGGAACCCCGGCACCGCGACCGACCGGTACGCCACGGGGCCGTCGGCCCAAGCTTCGTCGAGGGTGAGTCCGCCCTCACCGATCACCTCCATGGGGCGTACATAGGCCCGCGCGTCAAACCCGGTGGCATAGACAAGGAGGTCAAGTTCGTGCAAGGTGCCGTCGGCGGTCACGACGCCCCGCGGCTCGATGTGATCGATCGAGTCGGTGATCACCTGGACTCCAGGCTGCCGGACGGAGCGGTAATAGTGCCCAGCGAAGATCAACCGCTTGCACATGGGCTGATCCTTCGGAGTGAGCTTGGCCCGCAACTGTGGGTCGCGCACCGAGAGCCGCAAGTTCCATCGGCTCATCGACGTGACCAGACTGCGCTGGAAGCCTGGGCGAATCGGCGCGCGACCGAAGAAGTGCCGCACGTACAACTCCCAGAAGCGGTAGCTGAGGTCATTGAGCTTCGGCCAGCGGCGCAACGAAGCCCGAGTCAGCGCCGAGTAACGCAGGTTGGGCGTCGGGCAGATCCACTGCGCGGTGCGCTGAAAGACCTTCAACTGGCGCACCCTGCCGCCGAGCTCCGCGGTAATCTGCACGCCGGTCGAGCCCGTACCGATCACACCGATCCGCTTGTCCTGCAGGGAAACCGAATGATCCCAGCGTGACGAGTGAAACGCGGGGCCCGCGAACGTCTCCCTCCCGGGGATCGTCGGATAACGAGGTACCCGCAGGACTCCGGTAGCAGTGACGAGCACGTCGAACGTCTCGTCGCCGGCGGCGGTAGTGAGTCGCCACTTTCCATCGTCGTATCGGGCGCTGGTGACGTTGGCGCCGAATCGGATGTGAGGACGAATGCCGCGTTCGTCAGCCACCTGCCGGAAATACCCCTGTATCTCAGGACCCGGCGGCAGCAAATGCGACCAATCAGGGTTGGGCCGGAACGAGTAAGAGTAGTAGCGCGAAGGGACATCGCAGGTAAGACCGGGATATGTGTTGTCGCGCCAGGTGCCTCCGACCTCGTCGGCCTTCTCGAAAATGGAGAACGAGTGAATGCCGGCCTCCTGCAGCTTGACCGCCATGCACAGGCCTGACATGCCGGCGCCGATTATCGCGACCTTCAGTGGGCGCTGCTGTGTCATGACCACCACCGGACCTTTCGCTGGCCTGCACGTTACGCCGAGTAGCTAGGCGGTGGCGACTCGCTTCGAGCCGAAGACTCGTTCCTGCACGGCGGTGTCCCCGAAAGAATGGGCTTTGATGACCTTGCCGTTGGAGAACGTGAACACGTCGGCTTCCTGAGAGGTTTCCCCCCCGGCGGTGACCTCGGTGAGGACTATGACGACATCACCGTCGGCGAGAAACTGCTTTGCCTCGACCTTGGTGGTCTTCTCTCCCAGCAGCTTCAACAGTTCGGTGATTTCGCCTTTGCTGTGATGCGTGCCACCGATCACGCTCTCGCCGTTCACAGTCCACTCCACCGAGTCGTCGAACACGCTCAACGCCCCTTCGAGGTCACCCGCGCCGAAAGCCTCGTAGCCCTTCCTGGTCGCCTCGATATTCTGGTTTGACATCTGAATTCCCTTCCATCGTTGTGCAACCTGGTGGTTACATTTCGCCGCGTGTGGCGGTTACTTCTGTTGGCGTACTGCTGCTCTGGGGAACGACTTCATCGTCGGACTGCATGTCCGTCCGCGGGCCGCGTTTGGCGCACATGCTGCGAAGCAGCATGGAGGGTCGCAGCAACCGGATTGGTGAGTCAACCATTGTGGTAACTCTCATGAACTGCGCTGCGACGACGGGGTCGGTCTCTGCGGCGGTCATTACTCGCTCCAGATAGGCGTTGGTGATTCGCATCGAGATCGGCCGTGGTCCCACCACTTCCGGGAGGGTCAAGTCGGAGCCGACGGCGGTCTGCCAGGCCACTCGGACCTTCCTGGCCGAGAGCCGGAAGAAGCGGCGCGTCAGGTCGCGATCCCCGCGACGCAGACAATCTCGCAGCACCATCGCCTCGATGGCCGCGATCGTCATGCCCTGCCCGTAAATGGGGTTGAAGCTACAGACGGCGTCGCCGACGACCAGCAGACCATCGGGTTTCCGGCGCAGCTTGTCATAGCGCCGCCAGCGGTTCGATGGAACGCGATGGTGAACCACGTCGTCCAGGGGCTCGGCCGTTCGAACCGCTTCCAACACATGAGCAGGAACGAAATCGGCCGCGAACCTGAGCATGTCGGGGAGCTGGCGCGGTGGCTCGAGTCCCGCCAGGGTGCCGACTCCGACCATGCAGGTGCCTTCTTCGTACCTGATCAACCCGAACATCTTCGGCCTTCCCGGCTCCGGGAACAGCGCGATCATGTGCTCCTTCACGACGCCGGGTGTGATGCGCACCAGTTGACAGGCGTAGGCGAGGTGCACCATCAACTCGTCCTCCGAAGGACGCCGGTAGCCGAGTTCCTCGAGGAAGACCGGCGTGCGGGATCCGCGGCCGGTCGCATCGACGACGAGATCGGCGCTCAGCGTCGTCTCGCAGTCGCCGGCGCGATCCACCACCCGCACCCCGGTGACACGGTCACGACCCGTCGTCGCCGTCAGGCCGACGACATCATGGCCCTCGAGCAGCATCAGGTTCGCAATCTCGCGCACCCGCCGACGCACATTCCATTCGAGAACCGGCCGACTCGGAAATAAGATCACCGGTGGATTCGGCGCCCTGCCGGACCGCACCAGTTGGTGTCCGCCAACCGCGAAGTGCAGCTTCGATAGGTCCCCTTCCCAGCTCTCGACTCCCATGGCGGTGAGTTCGTCCACAAACCCGGGGAACAGTTCGTCGAAGATCTGTGTCCCGCGCGCCTGAACGGCGTGAATCAGCCGCCCCTGCGGTACGCCTCGCCGGTTCACCGGATCGGAGGGCAAGACGTCTCGCTCGACCACCGTCACCCGGTCATAGAAGTCGGCCAACACGCGGGCCGCGAGCAGGCCGCCCATGCTGGCGCCGAGCACTACCGCGTGACCGCCAGACTTCTCCATTGCGCACCCCTCACGTCGCTGACAGAAGGACTGCCTGCAGTGTCCGGCGCGGCCGGGGTGCGCACCTAGAGTAGGCGACTACTTGTTTTTGCTGAGGTCCTACGCACGACGCACCTGTTAGCTGCGATCGTGGCGGACGCCGACACGACAGCGAACTCGCCGGATGCCGGATCTATGGCAACCATGAAGCGATCTGTACTTCAGCAAACATCGGGGTGCCTCCCCACGCGAGACCTCAGCGGGAGAATTGAGGTAGTCGGTTACGCTATCCACCCCGGCGGGGCCGGCGGGATAGTCGACTGAGCACCACTCGGTAGGTACGAACCGTCGGAAGGCATCCGCACATGTCGCAATTACTACGGGGATCACCCGCGACGCCCGCTGTCGGGTCGGCGCCGCCCTCGGCCGGCTCTCCGCAACCCAACCCCACACTGGTTCTTGTTACGGAACAGGAAGTCAGATTGAGTGCCGCAATCCGCCGCATCGTCACTTCGCTGCCCGAGCCACGTCCGTACTACCCGCGGCGCGAGTGCAACTATTACGAGGCGGCGCGGATGGCTCGCGAGATGGACCACCTGTGACGGAAAGACGGGCGCCGGCACCAGGCAGGTCATAGGTCATCAGGGGTCGCACCGGTTCGGCTCGGCGGTGCGTCCCGGACCGGTGCCAATCGGTTTGACCTAGCCGGCGGCTACTCGCTTCTTGCCGAAGATCCGTTCCTGCATGGCTGTGTCCCCGAAGGATTGGGCTTTGATGACCTTGCCGTCGCGGAACGTGTACACATCGGCCTCCTGAGAGGTTTCTCCTGCTGCAGTGACTTCAGTCAGTGCTACGACGAGATCACCGTCGGCGAGAAAGCTCTTTGTCTGTACCGAGGTGGCCTTCTCCGCCAGTTGCCTCAACAGCTCGGTGAGTTCGCCTTTGCCGTGGTAGGTCCCACTGATCATGCTTTCGCCGCCGATCGTCCACTCCACGGTGTCGGCGAAGGTGCTCAAAGCCGTTTCGAGGTCGCCCGCGTTGAAAGCGGCATAGCCTCTCTTGGTTACCTCGATATTCTGGTTGGACATCGGAACTCCTTCTCTACCTGGTTGTTGCACTCTTCAGCGGGTGGCCGTGATTTCTGCTACTCCGCTCTCGTTGAGTTGACCGACGCATCGACTGGGCGCGTTGTAGTTCGCCGCGCGTCGCCGCGACTTCCGCTGGCATGCGGCCGCTCTGGGGCACGACTTGCTTGCGACCCGCTACCAGAGTTGTCCGCGGGCGGCGTTTCGACTGCAGGACGCGAAGCAGGACGGACGGACGCAGCAACCGAATCGGCGAGTCAACCATCGAGGTAACTCTCATGAACTGCCCGGCGACGACAGGGTCGGTCTCTGCGGCGGTCATCACCCGCCCCAGGTACGCGTTGGTGATTCGCATCGAGATCGGTCGTGGTCCAACCAATTCCGGAAGGGTCAAGTCGGGGCCGACGGCGGTCTGCCAGGCCACTCGTACTTTCCTGGCCGAGAGGCGGAAGAAACGTCGTGTGAGGCCGCGATCCCCGCGGCGCAGACAATCACGCAGCACCGTCGCCTCGATTGCCGCAACCGTCATGCCTCGCCCGTAGATGGGGTTGAAGCTACAAACAGCGTCGCCGACGACCAGCAGACCATCAGGTCTCCGGCGCATCTTGTCGTAACGTCGCCACCGGTTGGACGGGACCCGATGGTGTAGTACTACGTCCCCCAGCCGCTCGGCCGTTCGAATCGCTTCCAGCACACGAGCCGGAACGAAATCGGCTGCGAACCTGAGCATGTCGGCGCGCCCGCTCGGTTGCTCAAGTCCGGCCATGGTACCGACACCGACCATCCAAGTGTCCTTTTCGTACCCCCTCATCGCGAACATCTTCGGCCGTCCCGGCTCGGGGGACAGGGCAATCAAGTGCTCCTCGATCGTGCCGGGCGCGATGCGCAAAAGTTGGCAGGCGCAGGCGAAGTGCCCCACCAACTCGTTTTGCGGGGGACGGCGGTAGCCGAGTTCCTCGAGGAACACCGGCGTCCGGGATCCCCGGCCGGTCGCGTCGACGACGAGATCGGCCCTCAGCGTCCTCTTGCGGTCGGTGGCGCGGTCTGTCACCCACGCCCCGGTGACACGGTCACGATCCGGTGTCGCCGTCAGGCCGACCACGTCGCTGCCTTCGAGGAACACCACGTTCGTAATCGCCTGCACCCGCCGGCGCACATTCCATTCGAGGACTGGCCGGCTCGGACACAAGATCACTGGTAAATGCGGTGCCCTGCCCGAGCACACCGTTTGATGTCCGCCAAAAGCCAAGTGCAGCGTCGATAGGTCCCCTTCCCAGCTCTCGACGCCCATCGCGGTGAGTTCGTCCACAAATCCGGGGAACAGTTCGTCGAGGATCTGTATACCGCGAGCTTGGATGGCGTGGATCAGCCTGCTCTGCGGCACGCCTCGCCGGTCCACCGGATCGGCAGACAACCTATCTCGCTCGACCACCGTCACCCGGTCATAGAAGTCGGCCAACACGCGGGCAGCCAACAGGCCGTCCATACTGGCGCCGAGCACCACCGCATGATCACCGCGCTTCTCCATGGCGGATCCTTAACATCGCCGAAACTGACTGCCCGCAGTGTCCAGCGCGGCAAAGGCGGGCACCTAGAGTAAGCGGCTACTTGTTTTTGTTGGAGTGCTGCGACGAAGCGCCTGGAGGGCTTTCCAGTTGACCGTTGGCATTTCCAGACCACGACGGTCGAGGTAGCGTCTCCCCGCTCTACGCATATCGTGAGCCAGGCGCCACAAGACACCTAACTGCGAACCCGGCGGCTGCCGGAAGGCAGTGCTGATGAATATCCACTGATCAGCCCGGCGCTCGAGGCGGCCTTTGATTTGCATTTGCTTGATGTTCCGCAGCTCCTCGTCGTGAGAGTGGCACAGGACGGTCGCCGGTCCTTCGGAGACAGAAAGACCCGATGGCCACGCGACAGTGAACTCGCCAGTTGCCGGGTCGTAGCGCGGCGCCATTTGGCGCACGCTGACGGGATAGCCGGCGGGGTCGAGTGCGGTCAGAACCGCTTCCCGGAACTTGGCAAGCTCTTTGGCCGCTTCAGACCACACCCTGCAGCTCCCTGATTTCGATTTGCTGAGGAGGCCTGGTGAAATTGCGGGTTGGCCACCAGTAGGCGCGGCGCGCTGTCACATGGATGAGAAGGCGCATGCCGTAATAGGGAAACAGCCGCCGTCCAAGTTGGGAAATCATGAAGGAGGAGCCCGCGGGCTGGCGGGCGAATACCGTTTCGGCCAGCGCAGCAAGGTCGGGCTCTGACGAGACGTCAGCCACGATGCGATCCTCTGCGGTGGCATCACCCTGAATCAGAACGGCGCCCGGCGCAGTGATGCCCGATCCGGTCGGATCAGAGAAGAGCAAACTCACCTTCGGATTGCACCGGACATTCAACGCCTTTTGCGGAAGGCCGATATTCGTCGCAATCAGGAAACGACCGTCCTCGAGCAACAACGGACTTACCGGCCATGTTTGCGGCGAACCGTTGCTTAACGTGGTGAACTCGCATGTCCGGTAGTCGCGGACAATCTGAACAACGTCAGAGGGCATACGCGGACGCTGCTTCTATGCGCCCGACCCGCTCACCGTTACCAGGCGAGCGAGCTGGTCACGGCTTTGGATGTCGAGCTTGGCAAAGATGCGGTAGAGATGTCCGTCCACGGTCCGCACCGAGATAGACAGGCGATCGGCAATCTCACGATTGGATAATCCAGCCGAAACCATCGCCGCGATCTCGCGTTCGCGGTCGGTGATGGGCAAGGGCTCCACGGCGGCATCGATCGCAGGCGAGTGCAGCCCGAACTTGGCAGCCAGCCAATGCGCCCGTGCCGACGATTCCAATTCCTGGGCCCGCGCACCCGCCCGGGCATGCTCGCGCGCGGCCTGAGCTGCCGCATCTGCGGCCAGTGCCATCGCTCCGATGCCCGAAAACCGGTCGGCAACCTCGTCGAGCAGATGGCCGTCGTGGTCGGCCACGGCGCGCGCGTGCACCGCGATCGCCTCGGGAAGCGGGGCATCGAGGGTGCGGGCAAGCTCGGCCAACCTCGCGGCCTGCGATCGATCGCCGAACCGAACGGCGGTATGCAGCGCGCGCATCTCGACAGCACCCATCCCGGATTGTCGTGCGATCTCCGCAGCGCGTATCGCGTGCCGCCGCGCGGAACTCGTCTGGCCTCCGGATGCCTTTACCCAGGCGTGACCGAGCTCGAGTTCCGGCAGGAACACTGCGACGTGCGGTCCATTGGCGTCCTCGGAAAGCTTCAGCGCCGATGCCGCGACATCGGAATGTCGCTGTCCGGCTTCGGCTTGCGCCAACAATGCCGAAACCAGCATCAACCAGCCAGACGGAAAACCCGTCAACATCGCTGCCACCGAATCGTGCAATGCCTCGCTGGCCGGGCCCAGTGCGCCGCGGGCCAGGTTGGTCACGCCCACCACCGCTTTCACGATTGCTTCCGCCTCACGCACACCGGCGGCCAGGACCGCGTAACGGTCCCCCACCAGATCGGCTCCTGGCAGATCACCGGCGGCCGTCAGTGCCATGACCTCCGCCAGCCCGATGGAAAACCGTTGGGGCCCGGAGTCGCCGAGTGCCGCCGCCCGAAAACCTGCATCGGCTACGCGATGACATTCCGGGAAACGCCCGGACAGCGCCAGCGCCCAAGAGGTTGACATGGCTGCCCATACGGCCGCGGGCGGTCCCGCCTGCGACGCGCACACCGCCAGCCCCGTCGTAACGGCCGTCGAGAGGTCGCCGGAGAAGAACGCGAACGACACCTCCATGGACGATGCCAAACCAAGCATGGCGTCGGAATCGACGCGGTCTTTGACGTTTGAGAGCACCGCCCGTGCCGCATCGACTCGGCCTCCGCAGCCCCAGAACAGGTTCGCGGCACGCAGACAGCCCCATCGCACCATCAGCAATTGGTCGGCACCGTCGGGATCGGATGACCCCAACACGGCTTCGGCCTCCTCACCGCGTCCCTGCCAACTCACCGCCTCGGCAAGCACGATCGCCGCCGGCAGGCCGCCGCCGCGGTCGAACGCAAAGCGGGCCAATTTCTCGCCGTAGACAATGTTCGACATGGTGACTGCGCTCGCCGCAGCATCGACGATCACATCGAGGTCCGGCGGAAGGTCGCTCTGCATCATGAATTGGGCCAGCTGAATCCGGGTACGCACATCCACAGGCCGCGTGCTCACATCGGAATTCTGCTGAAGTTGTTGCGCCAGTATGGTATTCAGTTGTCGTGTCCGCACGATGCCGGCTCGGCGAATTGCGGCTTCACCGATCACCGGGTGGTTCAGCCGCGCCACGGTCTGTGCCCCGTCGGCGACGAACTGGATCAAACCCCGGCGCTCCAGGCGCCCGACTGCGTCGGCGTCGCAGACCGACTGCAAAACGTGCCAATCCAGAACTTCCGCGGTAGCGATGACCTCGATGACCTCTAACTCCTTGGGCGCCAACGACTGCAGTCGGAACTCCACCAGTTCATAAAGTGCATCGTCGCCACGCAGCGGACCATGCAATTTCCAGCCCGTGCCCGTCTGCGCAAGCACTCCGCTCTCCCGACCGGCGCTCATCAGGCCGCGAAGCAGCAGTGGATTGCCCGCGGTTCGGTAGTGCAGTTCGTCGATGAGCCGGCTGTCCACCGCGCCATCGAGAACGACTCGGGCCAGTTCACTGATTTGTTCCTTGGTGAACGGCTTGATGCACAGCGGTAGCAGCAGCCGTTCTTTCCACAGCGACGTCACCGCGTCGAGCGGCGGGTCCCCAGTTCGGACCACCACGATCAGCCGGGTTTTGCCGCTGACGGCGAGCTGGTGCACCAAGGTCGCCGACAGCGGATCCAGCAGCTGGGCGTCATCGACGACGATGACCAGGTTCTCTTCCCGCTCCAGCCTGTGATGAGCGGCAGCCAGCATCACGGCGGGCTCATGCGTCGCGTCGACGGTCACCGAGCGATAGAAGGCTCCCAGCGGAATCGCCCTACCGGTCTCGGTGCCCAACACGAATCGCACGGTGTGATTACTGGAGGCCAGGTTCTCGGCAAGAGTGCGCGCAAGTGTCGACTTGCCGACCCCGCTCTCGCCCAGGAGCGCGACACCGCGAACCTGCGCACCGGTATCAAAAGCCGCCAGTGCGTGACCCAGCTCGACGTCGCGGGCAACCATCGGCCACTTCGCCGCGTACTCCGTTTGCACCAAACGCCGAACCTCCCGGGCCACGTTGTGACCAGACGGTACCGCTACTGCGACCTGCCCCAGCAAAAAATATGGAGTTTCATATCTTACTCATGCCAAGCCCTCTCCCAACTCCTGCGAAGCCCTTCCCGGTGTCGGACATCGCCGCGGGGCCTTACCGTCAGTAGGTGGCCAGAGCACGTGACGCCGACGCCTGTCCGGGCGCCCTGCAGGTGCACCAGGCCGCCGACGGCGCGCTGGTGCGGGTCCGGCTGCCCGGCGGCATGATCACCGCCGCCCAGCTGTCGGCACTGTCGAGCGTCTCGAGCGGGCTCGGCTCGGGAACGCTGGAGCTGACCGCACGCGGCAACGTGCAATTGCGCGCGATCACTGACGTGACGGCGGCTGCCGAGGCAATCGCCAACGCCGGGCTGTTGCCGTCGGCGACGCACGAGCGCGTCCGCAACGTCGTCGCGTCGCCGCTGTCCGGCCGCGTCGGCGGACGCGCCGACGTGCGGGGATGGGTGCGCGGGCTGGACGCGGCGATCTGCGCCGAGCCCGGACTTGCCGACCTGGGAGGCCGGTTCTGGTTCAGCCTCGATGACGGCCGCGCCGACGTGTCCGGCCTGGGTGCCGATGTCGGCGTGCACGTCGACCAGGATGGCTGTGCGCTGCTGCTGACGGGGCGCGACACCGGTGTCCGGCTGGCTGTGGACGACGTGGTCAAGACACTGGTCGCAGTCGCCGTGCGGTTCATCGAGACACGCGGACAGGCGTGGCGTGTCAACGAATTGGATGACGTTCAGTGTCTGATTCCCGGCGTCGAGCTGAGTGCCACGCCGTTTCCCGCCGTTACCAAACCAGCAGTGGGCTGGATAAGCCAGGAAGACGGCCGGGTCGCGCTGGGCGCCGCGGTGCCGCTGGGGGTCCTGCCCGCACGCGTCGCCGAGTACCTCGCCGCGATCGAGGCCCCGCTGGTGATCACGCCGTGGCGATCGGTGCTGGTGTGCGACCTCAGCGAAGAGGTGGCGGATGTCTCGCTTCGCGTGCTCGCGCCGTTGGGCTTGGTGTTCGACCAGAACTCCCCCTGGCTGACCGTCAGCGCCTGCACCGGTAGCCCCGGCTGCGCGCACTCCGCCGCCGACGTGCGGGCCGACGCAGCGCTGTCACTCGAGACGGATTCGGCCGTGCACCGTCACTTCGTCGGATGCGAACGCGCCTGCGGCAGCCCGCTCAGCGCTGACGTGCTGGTCGCCAGCGGACAGGGATACCGACTGCTGCGAGAACAGCACTTAGGGTGAGCAGGTGCTCGACTACATCCGCGATGCCGCGGAGATCTATCGACAGTCGTTCGCGACCATCCGAGCCGAAGCCGACCTGACGCGATTCCCCGCCGACGTCGCCCAGGTGGTGGTCCGGTTGATCCACACCTGCGGGCAGGTCGATGTCGCCCACCACGTCGCGTTCACCGACGACGTCGTGGCGCGGGCCGGCGCCGCCCTGCGATGTGGCGCTCCCGTCCTGTGCGATTCGTCGATGGTGGCCGCCGGGATCACCACCGCACGGCTGCCCGCCGGCAACGAGGTCGTGAAGCTGGTGGCCGATCCGCGCGCAGTCGAGCTGGCCGCCCGACGGCACACCACCCGTTCGGCGGCGGGCGTAGAGCTGTGGGCTGACCGGCTGGCCGGTGCGGTGCTGGCGATCGGCAATGCGCCCACCGCCCTGTTCCGGCTGCTCGAACTCATCGACGAGGGAGCGCCGGCACCGGCGGCGGTGCTGGGCGGGCCGGTGGGATTCGTCGGGTCGGCGCAGTCCAAGCAGGAGCTCATCGACCGCCCGCGCAGCATGTCCTATCTGGTGGTGCGGGGCCGCCGCGGCGGCAGCGCCATGGCCGCCGCAGCCGTCAACGCGATCGCGAGCGACATCGAATGACTGCCCACGGCACGCTGTGGGGCGTCGGGCTGGGGCCCGGCGACCCGGAGTTAGTGACCGTCAAGGCCGCCCGGGTGATCGGCGAGGCCGACGTGGTGGCCTACCACAGCGCCCGGCACGGTCGCAGCATCGCCCGCCGCATCGCCGAACCGTATCTGCGGCCCGGCCAGATCGAGGAGCACTTGACCTATCCGGTGACCACCGAGGTGACCGATCATCCCGGCGGCTACGCCGGTGCCATCGAGGACTTCTACGCCGATGCCACCCGGCGCATCGCCGCGCACCTTGATGCCGGTCGCGACGTGGCACTGCTGGCCGAAGGTGACCCGCTGTTCTACAGCTCATACATGCATTTGCACACCCGGCTGACGCACCGTTTCAACGCCGTCATCGTGCCGGGCGTGACGTCGGTGAGCGCAGCCTCGGCCGCTATCGCAACACCGTTGGTCGCCGGTGACCAGGTGCTGTCGGTGCTGCCGGGCACGTTGCCGGTAGCCGAGCTGACCCGCCGGCTCGCTGACGCCGACGCGGCCGTGGTGCTCAAACTAGGTCGTTCATATCACGCCGTGCGAGAAGCGCTTTCGGCGTCCGGTCAGCTTGACGACGCGTTCTATGTGGAGCGGGCAAGCACCGCCGGACAACGCATACTGCCCGCCGCCGACGTCGACGAAGCCGGCGTGCCCTATTTTTCGCTCGCTTTACTGCCGGGCGGGCGACGTGATCGGCAGTCGTCGCCGGCCGGCACGGTCGCGGTGGTAGGCCTGGGGCCTGGCGACAACGAGTGGATGACACCGCAGAGCCGACGCGAACTGGCTGCGGCGACCGATCTGATCGGCTACGGCGGCTATCTGGAGCGTGTCCCCGTCCGCGATGGCCAGCGCCGTCATCCCAGCGACAACACCGACGAACCCGCGCGTGCGCGACTGGCCTGCGCACTGGCCGAGCAGGGACATGCGGTGGCGGTGGTGTCGTCTGGCGATCCGGGGGTGTTCGCGATGGCCACCGCTGTTCTGGAAGAGGCCAAACAATGGCCCGGAGTAAAGATCCGAGTCGTTCCGGCGATGACCGCCGCCCAGGCCGTCGCCAGCCGGGTCGGCGCACCGCTGGGTCACGACTACGCAGTGATCTCGTTATCCGACCGACTCAAACCGTGGGCGGTGATCGAGTCGCGCCTCACCGCCGCGGCCGCAGCCGATTTGGTGCTGGCCATCTACAACCCCGCCTCTAAGACGCGGACCTGGCAAGTCGGCGCGATGCGGGATTTGCTGCTGGCCCACCGCGAACCCGGCACTCCGGTAGTGATCGGCCGAAATGTGTCGGGGCCGGACGAATCTGTCCGCGTGGTGCGGCTGGCCGACCTGAACCCGGCCGAGATTGATATGCGTTGCCTGCTGATCGTCGGGTCTTCCCAAACACAATGGTACTCAGAGGATTCCGGCGACCGGGTGTTCACGCCTCGGCGCTACCCGTAGCAAGCCTGCATGCGGTTTGACGGGCGACCTAACCGTTCGTGCCCCCGTTGAGGGCCATCGCAACAAAATCGAGACGCCACAGTGACTCGAATAGTTTGCGGCCGAAGTTCTGCAGGTCAGCCACGTTGGCCTGGGGCGTCCCTATCGTCTGCACCACACGCTCGGTAATCTCGCGAATCGTGCGAAGGCCGTCGACGTTCTGCACAAACGGCAACTGCGCAGAGTTGAGAGCCATGCGCCAGTTCGTCCGAAAAATCTCATTGCCGTTGAGGCCGCACCGCATGCGCATCTCCGGAATATAATCCAGGGCATCGGCCGTCGAGAAATCGATTTTATAGCTTTCTTTCGGTCGGTCCTCGCGGCACACCATGAAGAAATGGCAGGCGCCGAATACGCGGAGACGTTCCATCACGGACCAGAGCTTTCGCTCAGGCAACGCATTTATGATCCGATGAGGCTCAGTCCCCGGCGTAAACCAATCATGAGGATAATACGGGGCATTAAGGAGCCATCCCTGAAATGCGAGCCCAGACGAGTCGACAAGATTGAGAATGTCATCGACAGAGTAACTGCGGTCGCGACGGTGCAAAAATGTATCCACGATCGCGCCATCGTAGACCAATTCATCGCCCTCGATCTGGATGTAGCTCTGGAGTGGGTGCCCCGCCGGCAGCAACGCCATTGTCTCTCTGGCCATTTGGACACCGACCTCGTCCTGATGCAGACCCAAGTCACGGAAGACGGATTGCAGCATCTCAACTCCGATTCGACCGTATTTTGCGTACATCGTTAGGCCGATAGTGCCATGCGGCCGCAAAACACTTCCGAGGGTTTTCATGCCTACCGCCGGATCTGCCATATGATGTAAAACGCCGGTCGATACAATGAGGTCGAAGTCGAGTCCCAGCGTCGGCAACTCTTCGATCGGAAGTAGATGCAACTCCAGGTTCCACAGCCCGTGCTTTTCTTTGAGATATTTCTGGTGGTCCAATGAGGGCTGGCTAATATCAACCGCTACAATCTTCGCAGCACGGTTCTTGATCGCAAAAGCTGCTGCCTGGTTGGTGCCGCAGCCCGCGATAAGAATATCGATATCGGGTTTGAATTCCCGATCGGGAAATAAAACCCGGTGAAAGTTGGTGGGGTCGTACCAATGCCAGACACCAGGGCCGATTGCTTCGAGGTCTTGGATCGGTAGTGGGTACCGCCACCGTTCGTACTGACGAGAGACAACATCGGCGCGCGGATCGCCCGTTTCCTGAGCAGTAACGTCTTCGCGGTCAACTTTCACCGGAGGATTATCGGTGACGCCGTCACAGTCCGCAAGTATCAAGGACCTCGGCATGCCGGGACGGTCCCCTACCTGGTTGCTAGCCGAAAGCTGCGCCACAAAACGACATTCGGTGCAGAAGTTAGCCAAGCACCTCGGCGACACACACCGCCGCATCGGCGACGAGAGCGTCGCTGGGTTCGGCGTTATAGCCGCCACCAGCACGATCGGACATGATCGCGATCACGTAGGGCACGTCGCGGGGCGACCATACAACGGCGACATCGTTTGCGCGTCCGTAGTCGCCTGATCCGGTCTTGTCCATGACCTGCCAGTTGCTCGGAAATCCCGCCCGGATCCGCTTACCGCCGGTGGTGTTGCGCGCCATCCAGTCCGCCAGCAGCGCACGTTCGGCGGGACGCAAGCCACCACCGACAACTAGCAGTTGATAGACAATGCTTATCGCACGGGGAGTCGTGGTGTCTTGCTTGTCGGCGGGCGGGACTCGGTTCAACTCCGGTTCTTTCTGGTCCAATCGGCTGACGGTGTCCCCCAGGCTGCGTAGGTAGCCGGTGAAGGCCGTGGGCCCGCCCAGATCGGCCAGCAGCAGATTGGCGGCGGTGCCGTCGCTGAAGCGTATTGCCGCATCACACAGTTGCCCGATTGTCATTCCCGTCTTGACGTGTTGTCCGGTAATCGGCGAGGTCGACAGGATGTCGGCAGTCGTGAACCTGATCATGGTGTTCAGGTGCGCCAATGGGCCTTTGTGCAGGACTGCCGCGACGAGTGGCACCTTGAATGTGGAGCAGAACGCGAATCGCTCATCGGCGCGGTATGCGATCTTGGCACTCTCGCCGTCTGCCAGCACGCACACACCCAGCCGAGCGTGGTATTTCCGCTCGAGTTCGGCAAAGCGATGGGCCACGTCTGCTCCTGCCACCCCTGTTGTTGACGTGGCATGACTACCGGTGACGCCGCGTGCGCAACCGATAAGCGGAACAAGCGTGGCCGTTGCCAGCAACCCGCGGCGGGTCAGCCGCCCATTGCCTACGTCAGACACGCATCTGGTGAAAAGCCGAGTTGGTCCGCATTTGCCGAATCGTAGTCCCCGCTGCGTCCGGCGTAACCGAGGTCGACACTCATAGACCGGTGGCGATCGCCAACCCGGCACTCATAGACCCAGTCTGTCGACCCAGCCGGCGGCCTCTTCCACGGTGCCCACCACCGTCGCGCCCGCCGGCAGCTGCGGACGCGCCACCATCACTACCGGAATATCCAGCGCGGCAGCAGCATCCAGCTTCGCCCGGGTCATGTCGCCGCCGCTGTTCTTGGTGACCAGCGCGTCAATGCGGTGCTCACATAAGAGCGCGAATTCGTCGTCGTAGCGATACGGCCCGCGGGACAGCACCAGCTGGTGATGACGCGGCAACAAAGCACCGTCGGGCTTGGTCACCGCACGGATCAAAAACCACGCGTCGCTTTCGGCGAAGGCGGCCGTACCCGATCGCCCGGTGGTGAGAAAGACGCGTGAATAGCCTCGCCGTACAACGGTTTCCGCGGCCTCCATGTCCGACGCCACGACCATGGCGGCACCGGGATCCCACGCCGGGCGGGCCACTACCAGGTGGGGCATCCCCAATTCGACGCACACTTCGACGGCATGCGCGGTGATGGCTGCCGCGAACGGGTGGGTAGCGTCGACCACGGCGTCGATGCGCTCCTCTCGCAGCCAACGCCGCAGCCCGTCAACACCGCCGAACCCGCCGATGCGTACCGGCCCGACCGGCAGGGCCGGGTCCGGCACCCGGCCGGCCAGCGAGCTGATGATGTCGACCTGCAGGTGCAGCCGCTTGGCCAATGCGCGCCCCTCGGCGGTGCCGCCGAGCAGCAGCACCCGCATCAGTGCAGCCCGCGGCCGCGTCGTGCCGCCGAGTACAGGTAGCTGTCGGTGAAGTCCTCGGCGGCCAGCACATCGCCAACGATGATGACGGCAGTCTTGGTGATGTTGGCGTCATGCATTTGCCCGGTGATGTCGCTCAGTGTGCCACGCAGCACGGTCTGCTGCGGCCAGCTTGCGAAAGCCACTACCGCGGCCGGTGTTTCGGGTCTGTAGCCACCTTCCAGTAGTTGCGGGACGACGGCGGCGATCTGGGCGGCGGCCAGGTGCAAGACCAAAGTGGCGCCCGAATGGGCGAGGGCGGGCAGGTCTTCGCCGGGCGGCATGGGTGTCGATAAAGTGGCCACTCGGGTCAGTGTCACCGTCTGCGCCACGCCCGGCACGGTGAGCTCGCGTTTTAGAGCCGCCGCGGCCGCGGCGAAAGCCGGTACGCCCGGCACGATTTCGTAACCGATACCCAATGCGTCGAGCCGGCGGCACTGCTCGGCCAGCGCGCTGTACAGCGAAGGGTCACCGGAGTGCAGCCGCGCCACGTCCTGGCCGGCGGCGTCGGCGTCGGCGAGTTCGGTCACGATCTGGTCTAGCGTCAGCGGGCCGGTGTCAATGACTTTCGCGTCGGACGGGCACAGCGCCAGCAGAGCGTCGGGCATGATCGAACCCGCGTACAGACACACCCGGCATCGACTGAGCAGGCGCTGGCCGCGGACAGTGATCAGGTCGGCGGCACCCGGGCCTGCGCCGATGAAATACACCGTCACCTTGTCACCACCCACTGGGTGACTGGATACTGCGGGCGCCAACTGGTGAAGCCGCCCAGCGGCATGCCCTGATAGTGCTGGAAGCGCCGCAGGTGACCGCCGATCTGCGAATATGATTGCGCCAGAACAGCTTCAGATTCGATGGTGACCGCGTTGGCGACTAGGCGTCCGCCGGAGGGCAGGTTGTCGAGGCAGGCGTCGAGCAGTCCGGGCCGGGTCAGGGCGCCGCCGACGAAGATCACCGACGGCGCTTCGGCCCCGTTGAACGCGTCGGGCGCTTCGCCGCGCACGTCGATTTCCAGGCCCGAGGCGGCGGCGTTGAACCCGATGTTGAGGCGGCGCGGCTCGTGGCGTTCGAACGCCACCGCGGTGCAGCCCGGCCAGCTCCGGCACCACTCGACCGCGATGCTGCCCGAGCCCGCCCCGACATCCCATAACCGCTCCCCTGGCCGCGGCCGCAGTGCCGCCAAGGTCACCGCCCGGATCCCGTGTTTGGTGATCTGTCCGTCGGTGACGAAAGCATCGTCGGGCAGTGGCGACATGCGCTCGTCGGGAAGGTAGCGGACGGCGATCACGTTGAGATCGTCGACGTCCGGGTGCGCGTCGGTGGACCACTGGCCGGCGGTGCCGTCGCGGCGGCGTTCCTCTGGGCCGCCGAGCTGTTCGAGCACGCTGAGTTCGGAATCGCCCCGGCCGTACGCGTTGAGCAGTACCGCCAGCGCGTTCGGGGTGGTCCGGTCGCTCGACAACACGATCGCCTGGCCGCCGCGGCGAACCGCGATATGCGGCTGGGCGGTGACGAGGCTGATCACCTCGGTGTCGTGGACGTTCCAGCCCATCCGCGCACAGGCCAGCGTCACCGATGACACGTGCGGCAGCACCCTCACTTTTTCGGGGCCGAACAAGCGGATCAGGGAGCCGCCAATGCCGTGCATCAGTGGGTCGCCGCTGGCGACGATGTGTATGTCGTCAGGCGCGTCGACGGGCAGTGCTTGCAGGGCGGGCAGCATCGGGGAAGGCCATTCCCGGCCGGCAACCGTGTCGTCGAGCAACCCGAGCTGTCGCGTTGCACCGTAAATTACTGTGGCCTTGTGTAATTCGGCCCGTGATGTCGCCGAGAGCCCTGCCATGCCGTCGGCGCCGATGCCGACAACGATGATCATCGCGGCATCCTGCGCCAGACGGACTGCGGCAGCAGCCTCATCACGATGAACATCGGCCGTAGTGCCCATGGGATCCAGACCGTGCGCCGCCCCTTGGCCAGTGCCCGCGCGGTCGCGGCGGCCACCTGCTCCGGTGTGCTGGGCAGCGGCGCCGGCGTCATGCCCTGGGTCATGCGCCCGATGACGAATCCCGGGCGCGCGACCAGCAACCGCACCCCGGTGCCGTGCAGCGCGTCGGCCAAGCCGCTGGCGAAGCCCTCCAGACCGGCCTTGGCCGAGCCGTAGACGTAGTTGGCGCGGCGCACCCGGACCCCGGCCACCGAGGAGAACACCACCAGTGAGCCGCCGCCGGCCGTGCGCATGGCGGTGGCTAGATGGGTGAGCATGCTGACTTGTGCGACGTAGTCGGTGTGCACGACGGCGACGGCGTGGGCGGCGTCGACCTCGGCGCGGGCCTGGTCGCCGAGAATGCCGAACGCCAGGACCGCGGTCTTGATGGGGCCGTGTTCGGCGACGATCGAAGCGACTAACGGGCCGTGCGAGGCCAGATCGTCGGCGTCGAACTCCCTGGTGTGCACCGCGGCGGCGCCGGCGGCTTTGAGGGTGTTGACCTGGTCACCAAGCTGGTCGGCCTTCCGTGCAGCCAGCACCACTGTGGCGTGGGGAGCCAGGCGCCGGGCGAGTTCGATGCCGATCTCGCTGCGGCCGCCGAGAATTACCACCGGTCCGGCGCCCGTGTCGTCCACAGCTGCGATTATGGCCTGCGCTAGCGTGAGCGGTGATGGCGAATACCACGACCCGGCTCACCGACGACGCGCTGGCGTTTCTCACCGAACGCCACCTGGCCATGTTGACCACGTTGCGAGCCGACAACTCGCCGCATGTGGTGGCGGTCGGTTTCACCTTCGATCCCAGGACACATATCGCGCGGGTCATCACCAGCGGTGGCTCCCAGAAGGCTGTCAATGCCGACCGCGCCGGGATAGCGGTGCTCAGCCAGGTCGACGGCGCTCGGTGGCTGTCGTTGGAGGGCCGGTCCAAGGTCAACAGCGATGTCGACGCCGTGCGCGACGCCGAACTGCGCTATGCGCAGCGCTACCGCACCCCGCGTCCCAATCCACGACGAGTCGTCATCGAGGTCCAGGTGGAGCGGGTACTGGGATCGTCGGATCTGCTCGATCGGGGCAAATAGTTAGCCGCTGAGTCATTCAGTGCCGCGGTTCAACGTCGCGCGACAGAACCGTCGCCGACCCTTACAGCTATGGCTCTTCGATGAGTCCGACACGCATCGAAACACGGCTGGTGCTGCGCTGACGGCACCCCAGATCGCTCGCGCGCTGCGCGGCGTAGCAAAGCTGAATAACCCGAACCGCAAATCGCCGATACCATCGGCTAGAGCGGAGATGTCACCCACTGGGGATCCGCAGGGTTTCTCGGCGTCTCCCCCATGGCTCCGCTGAGCCAGAGCACAGTACGTGGGAGGACGTAATGAGTGGGGACGACAGTCAGCTAAAAATAATCCTCGACGACCTTGCACGGTTGACCGGGCAGCCGCCCCCGCCGCAGATACCGCCCGATCAGCTAGCTACCGGACAATCGGCCATTAGCCAACTGCTGAGGCTGCTTGGCATTGCGTCCAATGGCGGTGATCCCACCGATAGCCTCGACGCGCTGACCGGACATACCGAACGCGAGGCTAAAGCGGGCGACGCGCTGACCAAATTTCCCGCCAATGAAGAAGGGTCCTCGGCGAAGCTGGCCGGCGTCGGCAGTCAAGACCCAATGGCACAGATGGTTCAGCAGATTCCGCAGATGCTCGCCGGCGCCATTGGTGGTTTGCTGCAACCGCTGGCCCAGATCCCGCAGCAACTTGCTCAGGTCGGACAGCAAGCAATGCAAGCGGGTATGGGTGCGCTTCAGCACGGCGCGGGAGGAGCCGCTGCGGCCGGCGAGGCCGTACCCGGCGAATTACTCGGGGCCAGCAACGGTGCCGACGAACTCGGCAGCGGTGGGGGCGGTGCGAGTGGCGGTGGCCTGGGCGCCACCACACCGACCGCGATGCTCGGGCCGCTTCCCGCCCCGTCTGCCGGTACCGAACCCGCATCCTCGCATACCACTTCACCAGCGCCATCAAATGCGTCAGCGCCAACGACCGCGCCAAGGGGCGCGATGGGCGCGATGCCGATGATGCCGCCCGGTGCCATGCACGGCGCGGCGTCGACGGGCGGTGACGCCAAGCCCGACACCAAACGCATCGTCGCGCCAGCGGTGAAGAACGGCGCCCCGGTGCAAGGACGTATCACTACACCGCCGCCTGCACCCGAGGTGGTCAAACGTGTTGAGGGCAAACCGATTGCGAGCCGACGCATCCTCTTGCCCGACCAGAAGCGCGACGACGACGCAGACTCAAGCCGCTAGACGGTAGTCACCAACAGGGGATTTGCAAGTGACAGACTTGGCCATGACAAACGCTACCGAATTACCGGTAGATGGGGCGCGAACCCGAGCCGACAACTTACGAGCACAAATAATTCGCGTGTTGACGCCGCACTTCTATAATCTGCGATACATCCGATATCGGATCTTTTTGTCAACCGTCGCATCATTTTTCAGACGACGGGTGACTATCGTAATTGCGGCCTGGCGATACGATTAACCCGTGTCGGACCTGCCCCCGCCTCCAAATGTTCCTCCTGGCCCGCCCCCCTGGCCGCCCGCAATGCCACCCGCGCGCAGGCGGCAGTGGCCGATGTTCGCATTCCTGGTCATCGCCCTTCTGGTGACCCTCGGCGTGGCGATCGTCGGCTGGTTTCGACCGTTACCGAACAACAAACCGCCGCCCCAACCGACGTACAGCGACCAACAGGTCGCCGATGCCAAGGCGAAGGTATGTGCTGAGTACCAAAAGGTGCACAGTGCGATTAAGGCGAGTACGGGTCGGGATATGGGCACCGACTCGATAGCCCAACAAGTGTACGGATTAACTGGCCGACAAGCGCTTCTCGCGGGAAGCGGCTATCTTCGGACCGTGCTTTCCGGGGAACCGGCAACTCCAAACGAACTCGCAACGACCATCCGGAAGCTTACGGATCTTTTCCAGGAGCTCACGGTTGATTATCTGAATAGCATGCCTGATTCCGAAATAGAGCCGACGGTACACGCCGCCGATGAAGCGACGTTAACAGTGGAAAGACTCTGCAAATGATCTTTCCTCCCGGAGAATGGTCGATTTCGCTTGTCGGCGATCAATGGCCGGACGACGAAGATGTAATCGCACTTTCGCATGGCAAGATCAACCGCGAAAACATCAAAACTGGGTTTACCAATTTTGCGGACATGCTGCGCAACGCCCAGACCGGTCCGCTCGCCGAACAGCAGGGCCACACAGCCGATGATCTACGCAACGCCTTCCGCCAGGGTGAGAATCATGCCCGGCAGGTGGCCGAAAAAAATGGCGTCAAGGAGAGCGCGTATGGCACTGCCCACGACAGCATGGTGAGCCTCCAGCACGATCTGACTGATTTGGCCGAAATGGGCAACAAACAGATCAAAGAGATTCAAGACTCCAAAGAGCCCATGGAAGCCAAGGTGACGCAGATTGTCGCCGCAATACACCAGTATCGAGCGCTGTCCGATATGGCCGCCGCGAAGTATGCCGGAAACGTATTCGACGCGATGCAGAGGATTCTCGATGCGGAGGGAACCGGGCAGTCGGCCCGCCAGTTCGCACAGGCTCACGGCCTCGATGGCAGCCGGATGTTCAGACAACCCGACGACCAAAAGAACCTGGAGGAGCAAGTAAGAGGTACTCTCGACAGCCACGGGTCGCCGATGGGAGCCACGTCAGGCCTCAACCTCAAGGCATCACCTCCCTCCCCCGGAGGACAGATTGCCCCCGCCGTCTCCGGCTCTCCCACCGGCCTCACGCCAGGCCTCAACCTCAAGGCATCACCTCCC
>Ga0209693_10000001_pt1 | contig 160613 bp, 142 predicted proteins | sample HubBroMetageWRM3_FD_188345 | JGI IMG/M metagenome (GOLD analysis project Ga0209693, IMG submission 188345) | Warmed soil microbial communities from the Hubbard Brook experimental Forest, New Hampshire - Hubbard Brook CCASE Soil Metagenome WRM 3... | ecosystem: Environmental > Terrestrial >... | reverse complement strand
CACTGCCGGCGCCGGCGGCACCAACGGCGACGGCGGCCAGGGCGGCCACGGCGGCACCGCCGGAAACGGCGGCAACGGAGGCACTGGCGCCCAAGGCACCATTCCCGCTGCCGGCGGCGCCAGCGGCCAGGGCGGCCAAGGCGGCCAAGCCGGCACCGGCGGTGACGGCGGCCAAGGCGGCGCGCCTGGTGGCACCGGCGCTACCGGCGGGACCGGCGGCACCCCCGGCACCGGGGGCAACGGCGGCAACGGCGGCACCGGCGCAACCGGCGTAGCCACCCCAAACAACACAACCGGCACGGCCACCGAAGCCCCCGGAATCGGCGGGACCGGCGGGGCCGGTGGAGCCGACGGCGCCGCCGGAACCGGCGGCACCGGCGGAGCAGGCACCACGGCCGGCGGGTCAGGCACCGGCGGCACCGGCGGCAACGGCGGCCACGGCGGCAACGGCGGCGAGAGCGCTATTGCCATGGGCCCCGCAAGCGGCAACGCTGGCAACGGTGGCAACGGCGGTACTGGCGGCTACGGCGGGTCCGGCGGCACTACCGGCACCGGCGGCCAAGGCGGCATCGGCGGCAACGGCGGAAACTCCGGTAGCTTCAATGCCGGCAACGCCGACGCCAACGGCGGCAATGGCGGCACCGGCGGCCAGGGCGGTACTGGCAACATCGGCGGTGTCGGCGGGACCGGCGGCCAGGGCGGCCTGGGGGCCAGTAGCTTCACGTTGGCCGCCGGCGGCAACGGCGGCAACGGGGGCCAGGGCGGTATTGGCGCCATTCAAGGCGGTGCTGGCGGGACCGGCGGCCAGGGCAACTCCGGCGGCGGCAAATTAGAACCCGGCGGATCCGGAGACGATGTACCCAACGGCGCCCCCGGAGGCAACGGTGGGACCGGCGGCGACGGCGGCGCGGGCCTCGATGGGACCGGCGGCGGCGGCGGCCTAGGCGGCGGGGGCGGCGACGCAGGCAACCTTAGCAGCGGCGGCCCCGGCGGCAACGGCGGCAACGGCGGCAACGGCCCCGGCGGCGACGGCGGAACGGGACAGGCCGGGTCCCAGTCCTCGAATTTCTTCGGGGGCATCGGCGGGGCCGGCGGGGCCGGCGGGCCGGCGTCATAAACCGTTGCGGGACGCGGCCTCCGCTGATAGCGCAGTACAGGCCTGGCGAGGACGCACGCGTGGTGGAGTGCTGGCGCATTCCGCTCTGCGACGACTAGCCGGTCGAGCGCCGGAGCGCCGTTTCCGCCATTCTTTTAGTTGTCGGATTAGTGGTGCTGTACAAGGGAATTCACGCCCTGTAGCCGCCCGCTGACGACGAGCTTAGAATCGGGCTCCGTGGGCTTAGAGGATCGGGACGCGTTGCGGGTGCTGCGCGACGCCTTCAGACCGGAGGGCCCGGGCGCCGGCAATGAACTTGTCCGCCGGTTCTACGCTCACTGGTTTGCCGTCGATGTCTCGGTACGCGATCTGTTCCCACCTGAAATGGACAGCCAGCGAGCCGCTTTCGCCCACGCGCTGCACTGGGTATACGGCGAACTGGTCGCGCAACGCGCGCAGCAGCCGGTGGCCTTTCTTGCCCAGCTCGGCAAGGATCACCGCAAATACGGTGTGCTGCCGTCGCATTACGACACGTTGCGTCGCGCGCTGCACGCGACACTACGCACTCACCTGAGTGACGCCTGGACCGATGCCGTCGAGGACGCGGCCAGTCAGTCGCTGAACCTGATCACCGGGGTGATGAGCGGCGCCGCCGATGCCGACGAGGGACCCGCCTGGTGGGACGGCACGATTATCGAGCACACCCGGGTCTCGCGCGATCTCGCAGTCGTTCGGCTGCAGCTAGACCGGCCGATGGACTATCACGCCGGCCAGTACGTCAACGTCCACGTTCCGCAATGCCCGCGCCGCTGGCGGTATCTCAGCCCCGCCATTCCGGCCGACCCGGACGGCGGAATCGAGTTTCATGTCCGGGTGGTCCCCGGCGGCTTGGTCAGCACCGCCACCGTCAACGAAACCCGGCCCGGCGACCGGTGGCGCCTGTCCAGCCCACACGGCGGCCTGCACGTCGACCGCGACGGCGCAGATGTGCTGATGGTGGCCGGTAGCACCGGTCTGGCACCGCTGCGGGCACTGATCATGGACCTCAGCCGCTACGCGGTGAACCCACGGGTGCATCTGTTCTTCGGCGCTCGCTATCTTTGCGAGCTCTACGACCTGCCCACCCTGTGGCAGGTTGCGTCACACAATCCGTGGCTGTCCGTCACACCGGTATCGGAGTACACCCGCGATCCGTCCTGGGCCGCCGACTATCCCGACGTCACCCCGCCGCGCGGGCTGCACGTACGCCAAACCGGCCGACTGCCCGACGTGGTGACCAAGTACGGCGGCTGGGGCGACCGGCAGATCCTGATCTGCGGCGGAGCGGGCATGGTCGGTGCCACCAAGGCTGCTCTGATCGCCAAAGGAGCGCCGCCGGAACGCATTCAGCACGATCCTTTGTCGAGCTGACGCATCAACTACGCTAGCCGCGTGCACGTCATCACACTGCGCGACCCGTCGTCCCCGGTGGCCGCGGAATTCGTGGCCGACGCGGGCATGATCGGCACCTCGCTGACCGACTCGGGGGTAGAGCTGCTCGGCCAGCGGCGCGGGCTACCGGCCTACCTCCAAGCCGGCAAAACGATGGGGATACCCATCCTGTACCCCTGGGCGAACAGGTTGGGCGGGAACACTTATACCGCTGAGAACAAGACAGTTAGGTTGACGCCGGGCGAAAACGGCGTCCGACCCGACCCCAACGGTCTGCCCATCCACGGCACACTGGCCGCCTATCCGGACTGGCGGGTGACGACCGAGTCGGCGAACGTGCTGACCGCCGAGGTGGACTTCGGCGCCAACGCTGCGTTGCTGGCCAGCTTCCCGTATCCGCATGTGCTCGCGATGACGGTGCGGCTGGCCGAGCGGACGCTGACAGTGCGCACCACGATCACGGCCACGAGCGACACCGCAGTCCCGCTGTGCTTCGGATACCACCCCTATCTGCGCCTCCCAGATGTGGCGCGCAGCGAGTGGATCATCGAGACACCGCAGCTGCGGCATCTGAGCCTCGACGAACAGGGGCTACCAAGCGGCGAAACGGCAGCACAGCCGGAAAACGCAGAACCATTAGGTGACAAGGCGTTTGACGACGCCTACGACCAGGTGAACGACGGAGCGGTATTCGCGGTATCCGGCGGCGGGCGCCGCCTGGAAGTGCACTTCGCACAGGGGTATCCGGCGGCGCAGATCTTCGCGCCGCTCGCCGAGGACGTCGTGTGCTTTGAGCCGATGACCGCGCCGACCGATGCGCTGCGCCGTGGTGGCTACCGGTCAGCGCGCCCCGGAGAGTCGGCGGTCGCCGAGTTTTCGATCCACGTTTAGCACCCGGCGCAGGTCCTGCTCCTGGAATTGTTTGCTGTGCGCTGAAAGCGGTGCGGCTGACCGGTACCCTTAGCCAATCGGGCAGGAGGAGCAAGTGAGCCCTGACGAGCTCGGTGCATCGATCGATGAGTTGCTGGACCGCGCGGTGCGGGCCATCAACGAAGGCGACCGTGCGACCGCGACCACGTTGGCCGGGCAGGTTCTTGCGGTTGACCGCGGCAACCCAGAAGCCGAGGACCTGCTCACCGCGCCGGCTCGCTACGGTGCAATCCGCCGACTGACAATCATGTTCGCCGACCTCGTCGACCCCGTCGGCTCGAAGGCGCTGTCCACCCGTTTGGAACCGGAGACGTATCACAGCCTGGTCGGCCGCTACCGGGATGAGGTGCGAAGGGCTGTCGATCGATATGAGGGCCATGTCAGCTCGATCAAGGACGACGGATTGTCAGCCGTATTCGGGCACCCCAAGGCGCATGAGAACGATCTGCGACGTGCCGTCGCAGCGGGCTTGGATATCACCCGCGCCGTAGCGCAGCTCAGCGAGCAAGCCGAACGCACGTTCGGGGTGACCATCGACGTGCGGGTCGGCATCCACCGCGGCCTGGTCTATCTCGACACCGACCAAGACGACGTCTACGGCTTCGCCGCCAACCTGACCGCACGTCTTTGCGGGTTGGCCGAGCCGGGCACGGTGGTGGTGTCCGATGCGGTCGCACCCCTGGTGGGTCAGTTGTTTGAACTCACACGTCTGCCGGCTCCGGTGCCGGGTGTCGACGGCTTGATCAGCCATCATCGGGTGCTCGGTGAGCGACCGGAGGCGCCGCCGCTGCGATCGCCACCCTTGATCGGGCGCGACCATGAGCGGGGCTGGCTGCAGCAGAGCTGGCAGCGGGTGCGCGACGGGCTGCCGACCAGCCCGGGCGTCGTATTTCGGGGTGAACCGGGACTCGGTAAGACCCGGCTGGCGAACGAGGCGGCCGAATTAGTCCGGAGTTCGGGCGCGCCCGTGATCGAGCTGTTTGGTTCCCCGCTGCATACCGACACCGGCCTGCATCCGGTGCGCAGGCTCGTGGAGCGCCGATGCGGCATCACCCGGCTCACTGACGGAAGGGAGCGTCTGCGCTTACTTGAAGACGAACTGCGCGCCTGCGGGCTGGATCCCGCGAGCACCGTGCCTTTGCTCGCGCCGGTCGTTGGCATCGATCCCGAGCACGGCTATCACTCGGCTGCGGTGGAAGGCCAAACTCTTTACGAGTTGATCGGCGCGACCGTTCAGCGATACGTGCTGGCCTGCATCGGTGATCAAGCCGGATTAGTGGTCGCAGACGATGCGCACTGGTTCGACCCGACCACCCTGGCGCTGCTCAACTCATTGCTCACCGGCGCAAACGGGCGACTGCTGATGGTCTTGACCGGACGCGAAGGTAAATGGCTGCGAACCGATTGGCCGGTAATAATTTTCGAACTCGCGCCGCTGACCGACGAGCAGTCCGACGTGCTGATCAACGCGTTGGAACCGTCGGTGACCGACACTCAGCGGGCCGCGGTACGCGACCGATGTGACGGGGTGCCGTTCTACATCGAACACGTCGTCGGCGAACTTGAAGTCGCCGGGCCCGAGTCTGGGGTACCCGAGGCGCTGTATGAGCCGCTGTTCGCCCGGCTGCAACACCCCCACGCCGATGTTGTGCCGGTGGCGCAGGCGGCCGCCGTCATCGGGCGCAGCGGTGATCTCCCCCTGCTTCGCTCCGTGGTCGGCCGCCACGCCAAAGACGTCGACGCCGTCGTCACCGAACTCGTGCGGGCGCGTGTGCTCGAACGACGCGGGACCGACGGCTGGCGATTCCGTCATGAGCTGCTCCGGGAACTGGCCGCTGAACTGGCCCCGGCCCCGCTGGGTCGAGACCTGCACGCGCGCGCTGCCCGCGCGCTGGCCGACGCGGCGGCCGCCGTCGAACCGGACTGGCGCGTGGTCGCAAGCCACTTCGAGCAGGCACAGCAATACGACGAAGCCGTCGAGGCCTACCAGAAGGCCTCAGTGAATGCCCGGCGCCGCGGCGCCGCACAAGAAGCGCTGGCCTGCCTCACGAACGCACTCGATCAGCTCACCCGCTGCGCCGCGGGCCCGGCGCGAGATCGCAGGGAAATCGCGATCCGGCTGGAGCGCGGTTTCTTGGCAGGCACCACGCAAGGCAGCATGAGCGGTGCGGGACCTGCCGACTTCCAACGGTGCCTGACATTGGCGAGCACCGGCAACTACCAAGACGAGTTGTTCAGCGCGCTCACTGCGCTGGTCAGCTACTTCCTGCCGCGGGCCGAGCTGCGCCGGGCCCACGAACTGCTCGACTCGCTGTCCGCCCGGATAACCAAGGATCGGCCCTGGAGTTATCCGGCCATCGCGTCTTCGTTGGGTTCGGTCACCTGGCTGGAAGGAGACTTCACGGCCGCCCGCGGACACCTGCTGCGGGCGCTGGCCGATCGTTCCGCCGCCGATCCTCGGGTGCTGGAAACCGCCTGGTGGGTGGTCGTCGACCCGATCTCGTCGGCACACCTCTTCCTGGCACTCACGCATATGGTCTGCGGGGACCTCGACCGTGCCGACGCGGAGCTGGCGGAATCAGTCGCGCGCTGCGATGACTTGGGTTTTCCACAGAACGCCCACAACAGGGCACATACGTGCTTCATGGAAATCTGGGTCCGGCTGGAGAGCGGCCAAATCTCGGAGGCCGCCAACCTGGCCGCCGGGCTTCGTACGCAAAGCGAGCAGTCCGGGCTCGACTTGTGGCGATTGGTCGGCGCCACCGAACACGCCTCCGCCAAGGCGCTGGCCGTACTGGGCGCCGGAGCCGATGCTGCCACGCTGATGGCCCGGGCCGAGAAGGTCGCGCGCCTCGTGGACGGGTCGCGCCTGCTACACCTCAATAGTTATCTGACGTTTCACGATGCGATCGTCGGCCGCCTCCTGATTGCCGCAGGCCAGCCGGAGCAGGCGCGCGAGCGATTGGAGATGGCGCTCCGGCACGCGCAAGAGACGGGAATGCACTTCCACGATGCCGAACTGATGCGGCTGCGCGCTCATACGTTCACCGAGCGCCAATCACGCCACAGTGCCCTGGCCGGCGCGCTCGAGTTTGCCCGTCGCCAAGGGGCGACCTTGTTCGAATTACGTTGTCTTTTAGATCTTTACGATCTTTCCGGTGGCGGTGATCGGTCCGAACTGGCCGATGCTGTCCGCCGCTTTCGCGGCGACGGTCGTTGGCCGGAATTCGCACGGGCGCAAAGGATTCTCTCGTGACCCCTCCGGAAACAGGTCAGCGAACAGATCAGAGGTAAGCCTTGTTCAGCTTCTCCGGGGTACTCGTTATCCCTTCGAGCGCCCGGATGTTGCCGGCAACGTCGCGGCTCTCGCGCTTGGCGATAACGCGAACAAGGACAGGCAACGCCGTCAACCGCGCGGGCGGTTGCAGGTACCAGGCACCCAGCGCTGCCGTCCAGGCAGCCTGATTCACTCGGCTCTGCCTCGCATTGTCCGGGTGCACAGCCATGTTGATGGCGAATAACCATGCCGATCTGCGTAATTTCGTCAGCATCCGCTTGAGGACGCCGACTTCATCCGGTATCAGCCGGCGGGTCCAGCGCAGTTCCGGGGAAAGCTGCTCGACGACGTCGAGAATGCCGGGGATCTGGGAGCAGAGCAGGGCGTTGACGCGGTTGAAATCGTCGGCCAGTGTGGCCAGCGAGTTACCCGCAATCGCCAACGTGGCCAGGCCCAGATCGAACGTGATGTGTGCATTGAGTCCGGCCATCATGTGCTGCAACATGATCGCTTTATGGTTTTGGTCGCCGACGAACGAGACCTCCCAAGGAAGTGTCGGACCCTGGTGCTCATCCGGGTCGAAGTACCCATTCAACGAGTTGAAGTAGCGTTGGGAAAAGACGACGCCGAGCTGATCTATACGATCCCCGTCGTCGAACACACCCTCGCTGATGGCGTCCTGGATGGCCAGGGTGATCCGCTTGTACAGGGCAGCGAAATAGCCGATGTGGCTTTCTGCTTTGATCGCCCAGTCGACGACCTGATCTATGCCGCGCACAGCATCGTCGAGGGTTCTGGGCTCTTCGAGGCGTGATGTCACGCCAGAAGGTCCCAGCTGCGGGCGAGGTGATCGGGCATGTCGAACGGCGCCCGCTGCCCACCCCGCTCCAACTTGAACAGCGAGTCCAGCATGCCGCGCCCGACTGGAGCGGCCATTCGCGACATCAGTTGGTAGCGCGGCAGGTCGTGCTCGATCCGGCCCAGGACGTGCACAAAGAACCATTTGGCGATGCGCGCGAGCGGCCCGAGGTCGTCGGCGAGATCCGACTCCGGAACGTGCAACAGGTCGGCGGTCTCGTCCCCGATCAGGTGGCGAATCAACGGCGGGATCGTGTCGTCGAACCGGTGCAAAGGTGTCAGCTCGTCCAGAAGATTGAGGAGCGCACCAGTGAGTTCCTGCCCTTCAGGCGACGCCTTGAACTGCCTGCGCCGGATGGTGTCGACCAGCGCGGCGGCATCGGCGACGTCGCGCACCAGCAGCTCGTCGCGTACACCGAGCAGGTGTCCGATGACGTTCCACAGATGCAGGTATGCGTCGACATCCTTGGCGGGCACGCGCACGCCGAGGCGGCGCATCGGATCGGCGACGACATAGGAGAAGGCCAGGAGTGTCCCGGCGAGGTCCTCCTGGTTGATCGGTGTGCCCCAGTCGGGATGCCACATGCCGGGCGTCTGCTCGTTGCGGGCCTTGATCAAGTGACGAACAGCGGCGTGCATCAGGCGGACGCGCTGGATGGTGCGCCGGCCCTGGCCCTTTTCGTCGAGGCCGCCGGCGGGGAGTGCGTCGATCAGGAACTGGCCGGTCTCCATCACCCGCCGGCGCGCGTCGGTATCGAGCCGCGCGGTCAGGTACAGCACCTTCACGCCCTTGGCTGCCGCGTACGAGGACGGGAGAGACGCGCAGAACAGGCAGACTGCGATCTGGACGCCCCAGGTCTCGAATAGCTGCTGCCCGCGCTTGATCTTGCGCTCGTCAGCCCACTCTGGCAGAGGCAGGGTCTCGACCAGATAGGCCTGGATCTCGTCTGGCAACTCCTCCGGCACCGGCTGGTCGACGCGAACCAGCGTCCGCATGATCGCACTGACCGCCTCGACGCCGCCACGTTCGAGTACGGCCGCAACCGGTGTGTCAGCGACCGGATCGCCCAGCTCTCGCATGCGATCGAGCAGGGTGTCCGTCCATCGGCCGCGGTCCATCCCGATCAGCCACCCCGGCCTGCTCGCAACATGTCGACCAGCTCCTCGCGTGACCCGGCTCCCAAGCGCTGGTACACGCGATACACGTGCCCCTCAATGGTGCGCACCGACGTAACGAGCCGCTTGGCGATCTCCTTGTTGGATAATCCTGCGGCTACCAATTCGATGATCTCGCGCTGACGGTCGGTCAACGGTTGGTCTATGGGGTTTCGCAGCGCCGGCGTGCACAGCCCGCCGCAGTCGGTGGCCAGCTGCTGCGCCAACGCCGCGGCATACAGACTGCGCTTGTGCTGCTGGTTGCGGCTGAACGCCAGGGCCGCCTGGGCGGCGACGTCGGCGGCAGCGGCGCGATCGCCGAGCGCCCGGTAGTCGCCCGATGCCGCAAGCAGACCCTCCCCATCGTCGGCCACCAACGATTCCGTATGCCGCGCAACGGCATGAGCGAGGGGAAACGACAATTCATTGGCCAGTTCACGCGCGCGTGTCGCCCCCGACGTGTCGCCCCACTCAGCCGCCACTTGCACGCAGGCCAGTTCATGGGTTGGCTGACAGCGCTCGCGCGCATCCTCTCCGGCAGCACGGACGACCGAGATCGCGTCGGTCAGGCACCCGCTGGACGCCAGAGCCCAGCCGCTGGCCACCGCAAGAGCGGTCTGCATGAACAGGTAGTCGGGCGGCACACATTGCCGTGCTTCGGTGATCGCTTCGTTCGCAGCATCCGACTGACCCATCTTGGCGTGAGCTTCGGCCAACGCGAAGCAGCTCGCTGCTCGTAAACCGGTTGTGACGCTGTGCCTTTCCACCCCGGCCAGCGCCTCATGCAGAAGTTTGATCGCGGCGGGGATCTCGCCGCGAACGAGCTCGGCGTGGCCCAGCAAGAATGCAAGGTTCGCGTAGGCAAGACCGGGAACGTCGAGCACCGACTCGGATAGCTGTTTGGCCGAGCGCACGCATTCGTCGATGCGCCCGCTCAACCGGCAGGCGCGCGCATAGACGGCGCCATACCAGAACCTCATAGGCGACGCCTGCGACGACGTGATCGCGCGGTCAACGGCCTGCGCCACGAAGTCGGTGATGTCATCGAGTCGGCCGAGCGCGCCCTGCGCGATAGTCAATGCGATGGAGGCCAACATGGCGTGAAAGTCAGGCAGTGTCGGCGCATTCAGCGCTGCCCGTGCCTTTTCTGCCGCGGTTTCGCTGCGGGCCAGCACCGCGTCCAAGCATGATTCGATCGCGGCGCGCTCGGCCCGCTCCGCCGCGGATTCCTGCCTCGATGCCAGGCCGTCCAGGATGTCCCGCGCTTCGCGGGGTCGGCCGAGATTCCAGATCAGGTTGTCTGCCCGCACGGTTGCCCAGTGATGTCCGTCGGGCTCATCCAGGCCGATCCCGGCCAGGATCGCTTCGGCCTGGTCGCCGTGCCCGCGCCCGGCCAGGCTTATAGCACGCAGGCCGACGGCCTCACTGACCCCCGCATCGGCTGCGGCGGTGGCGAATCGGTCGGACAAGTCCAGGTCGAGCAGCGTCATCGAAAACCGCGCCGCCTCCAGGTAGAGGTGCGGGTCCGGTGCGAGGTCTGATTCGAGGGTAAGCAGCGCCCGACGCACCGTAGCGTGCATGTCGGCGTCAGCGTCCTTGGCCAGCCGTTGTGCCAGCTTGCCGCGGATTCGCGACAGATACATCTCGCTGGCGGCGGCCCGCCGAAGCTCACCGAACAGCGGATGGGCCAGTCGGGCCATCAGCTTGGAGCCGCGGCGTTCCACCGCAACCAGGCTCATCTGCTCGGCCGCCTCGAGATCGCGGCGGTGCACCAGGTCGCAGAGCACGTCGACCGCTAGCGGCTCGTACTGCGACAACGTATCGACGACCAGCGCCACATCGGGGGCGAGCCGACTCAATTGCCGACCGACCATGTCGCCGATGCTGTCCGACACGGCGACGCGCTCGTCCCACATCCACACTCCGGCAACCTGTCGTATCGCGCCGGCGGCGATCTGGTCTTTGAGCAGTTGCCGCAGAAAGAGCGCGTTACCTCGGGTCAGTTTCCAGAACCGCTTGGCGCTGCGACTATCTACCGCGCCGCCAAGCATGGTCTCGATCATGCGGCGGGTGCCCGGAGCCGACAGCGGTTCGAGGTCCAGGCGGGCGAGCAAGTCATCTTTCCACAGCGCAGTGATCGCATCGGGCTCGTCCTCGCCCGTGCGCACCGTGACCACCAGCCGTGTCCCACGGGCCTGGGCTAGCTGGTGCACGACGTGCGCCGACAATCCGTCGAGAAGGTGGGCGTCATCGACCCCGATCAGCACACGGCCGCGACATTGCTGCGTCACAAAGAAATCGATGACATGTCGCACATTCGATATCGGATCCGACGAGGTGTCGCATATCGAGGCGATGAACGCACCTAATGGGAGCTGTCGCGCGGACTGAGTGCCCACGATCCAATGCGTTCGCTCGCCTGACGCTTGGGCACGGGCGATCACCTCACGGGCGAGTCGGGTCTTGCCTACTCCCGCAGCTCCTGCGATGACGGCACCGGAAAAATTGCCAACTCCGCTCAGCGCACGAGAAATATCGGCTAATTCGCTATCACGCCCTGCCAGCGGATCGCCGCTAATCACCGACAAACTATAACCCTGTATCGAATTAGCGGCGCGAATTCAGCTGCTATTCTCGGGCCGCTTTGGGATTATCCGGCCCGGGAGTTCGGTCCAATCCAAGTTGGTTGCTGAGGCGGTTGCCCGCTACCGCCGGGGTTGCCAAACCACCAGCGCGGTGCTCTTGGGCACCACCGCGACCTCGCGGCGCTGGTTGGCCCGCAAAACCGCCAACTCCTCGGCCATTTCCTGCAGCCGCGACTGCAGTGCCTCGACCTGGTTGGTCAACTCGATGATGCGCTTGATCCCGGCGAGGTTGACCCCCTCGTTCTGGGAAAGCCGCTGCACCTGGCGCAGCAGCTCGACGTCATGCTGCGAATAGCGCCGCCCACCACCGGAAGTACGGCGGGGGCTGACCAACCCGAGGCGGTCATAGGTACGCAGGGTTTGCGCGTGCATGCCGGCCAGTTCGGCGGCCACCGAGATCAAGAAGGTCCGGGATTCGTCTCTCTTAGAGTTCTTCGCCATCTAGCGATTGCCTGCCCATCCGGCGCGTGGGTTGAAACCACTGGACCGCTCCGCCTCCGCATAGGCCTCCAGTGCCTCTTGCGCGGCGCCCTCCACGTTTGGCGGGACCGCCACCTTGACGGTGACGAGCAAATCCCCGTTGCCGCCGCTGCGCTTGGGCACACCGCGTCCGCGCACCCGCAGGATGCGCCCGTCGGCAGTGCCCTTGGGCACCCGGACACCGACCTTGCCGTCCAGCGTTGGCACCGAAAGCGTTGAACCTAAGGCCAATTCGGTGAAGCTGACCGGCGCGGTGACGGTGAGGTCGTCGCCGTCACGGCCGAAGACCTTGTCCGGCCGCACATGCACCGTCACATACAGGTCGCCCGACGGAGCTCCGCGCAACCCGGCCTCGCCCTGCCCGGGTAACCGGATTCGCTGCCCGTCCTCGACACCGGGCGGGATCCGCACATTGATAGTGCGGGTCCGGGTCGTGACCCCGGTGCCTTTGCACTCATCGCAGGGGTGCTCGATGATCGAGCCGCTGCCCCGGCAGTCGGTGCAGGGCTCGGAGAAACCGAACGCCCCCTGGTTGCGGTTGATCACGCCGGAGCCGTTGCAGGTGGGACACACTTTCGGGCTGGTGCCCGGCTGGGCTCCGCTGCCGTGGCAGTTGGTGCACGGCGCTGGGCTGGTCAGCCGCAGCGGCATTGCGACGCCTTTGGCGGCCTCGACGAATTCCAGCTCGGTCTCGGTCTCCAGATCGTTGCCGCGTCGCGGGCGGCTGGGCCGGGCGCCGGCGCCGCGTCCGAACAAGCCGCCGAACAGGTCACCGATGTTGGCGCCGCCGCTTTTCCCGGCCGCATCGAACAAATCGTTGAGGTTGAACTCGGCGCCATCACCACCGACGTTGAAGCCTCCAAAACCACCACTGTCGAACCGGCGTCCGCCGAGACCACCGCCGGCGAACAGCCGGCGGGTTTCGTCGTATTCCTTGCGCTTCGCCGGATCCGAGAGCACGTTGTGCGCCTCCGACACCGTCTTGAATCGTTCACCGGCGGCGGGGTTGTCGGGATTCGCGTCGGGATGCAGGTCACGCGCTAACTTGCGGTAGGCGCGTTTGATCTCTTCGGGCGTGGCGTCCGGGGAGACGCCCAGCTCCTTGTAGAAGTCCTTTTCGACCCATTCACGCTGGGCCATGTCGCGTCACCCCCTCACCTTCCTTTTTTGTCTTGATTCTGAGCCTTACTCGCCTGAGGTGTCGGCGTTATCGCCGGTGTCGGCCTGCTCTCTATTGGTGACACTCTCGGCGGGATCCGCTGCGACAGTCTCGGCAGCATCGCCGGCAACCGTGTCGACGACGCCGACCAGGGCATGGCGCAGGACGTGCTCGCCCAGTTTGTAGCCTTCCCGCATGACCGTGCCGATGACCGGTTTGGAACCCTGCCCACCGTCGCCCTCGTGCTGTACGGCTTCGTGCAACACGGGGTCGAAGTCTTCACCCTCGGCGCCGAACCCTGTCAGGCCGAGCCCGGTCAGCGCACTCATCAGCTTGTCGGCAACCGACTTCAGCGGGCCTGACTCCAGATCGCCGTGCTTGCGCGCCCGTTCGAGATCGTCGATCACGCCCAGCAATTGGCTCACCACGGCCGCCTTGGCCCGGTCCGCCGCGGCCTGCTGGTCGCGCAGTGCGCGCTTGCGGTAGTTGGCGAAGTCGGCCTGCACCCGCTTCAGATCGTCGGTGAGCTCGGCGACTTTATCGCCTGACTTCGCCTGCGAGCCTCTAGGCGCCGCCTCTCCCGGCGAATCGCCGGGAGAGACGTGCCGTACTTCACCGGTCTCGGGATCGATCCGCCGTTTGTCGGTGACCGTTACCTGTTCCTGGTTGCCTTCCGTTTTCTGGTTGCCTTCAGCTTTTTGATTTCCGCCGGTCACTTGGACTCCCGGTCGTCGTCGACCACCTCCGCGTCCACGACATCGTCGGCCGAACCCGGCTGCGGACCGCCGGCCTGGGCGTCGCCCCCAGCGGCCTGGGTGGCTTCGTATATCGCCTGTCCCAGCGCCTGGGACTCCTGGCCCAGCTTCTCCATCGCGGACTTGATCGCGGAGATGTCCGTGCCACCGAGCGCCGTCTTGGCCTCAGCCACAGCGGCATCGACCTTGTTGAGGGTGTCTTCAGGAACCTTCGAACCGCCGGGCTCGGACGCTGCGCCCCTCTGTTCGGCGACGAACTTCTCCGTCTGGTAGACCAGCGTCTCGGCCTGGTTGCGGACGTCGGCTTCTTCGCGACGCTTGCGGTCCTCCTCGGCGTGTGCCTCGGCGTCCTTGATCATCCGGTCGATCTCTTCCTTGGACAGGCCGGAGCCCTCCTGGATTTTGATCGTGTTCTCCTTGCCGGTGCCCTTGTCCTTGGCGGTGACGTGCACGATGCCGTTTGCGTCGATGTCGAAGGTGACCTCGATCTGCGGGACACCGCGCGGGGCCGGCGGAATACCGGTCAGCTCGAAGGAACCGAGCAGCTTGTTGTGCGAGGCGATTTCGCGCTCACCCTGGAAGACCTGGATCTGAACCGACGGCTGGTTGTCATCGGCGGTGGTGAAGGTCTCCGACCGCTTGGTCGGAATCGTGGTGTTCCGCTCGATGAGCTTGGTCATCACGCCACCCTTGGTCTCGATACCCAGGCTCAGCGGCGTAACGTCAAGCAGCAGAACATCTTTCACCTCACCCTTGAGCACACCGGCTTGGAGAGCCGCTCCCACCGCTACAACTTCATCGGGGTTGACGCCCTTGTTGGGCTCCTTGCCGCCGGTCATCTCCTTGACCAGGTCCGACACCGCGGGCATACGAGTGGAACCGCCCACCAGCACGACGTGGTCGATCTCGGACACCGAGATGCCGGCGTCCTTGATCACCGACTGGAAGGGCTGACGGGTGCGGTCCAGCAGATCCAGAGTGATCTTCTGGAACTCGGCGCGGGTCAGCTGCTCGTCGAGGAACAGCGGGTTCTTGTCCGCGTCGACGGTGATGTAGGGCAGGTTGATCGAGGTGCTCTGGCTCGAGCTCAGCTCGATCTTGGCCTTCTCGGCCGCCTCGCGCAGCCGCTGCATGGCCATCTTGTCCTTGGTCAGGTCAATGCCGCTGGTGCCCTTGAACTTTTCGACCAGCCAGTCAACGACGCGCTGGTCCCAGTCGTCGCCACCGAGGTGGTTGTCACCGCTGGTAGCACGGACCTCGACCACACCCTCGCCGATCTCGAGCAACGAGACGTCGAAGGTGCCGCCGCCGAGGTCGAAGACCAGGATGGTCTGTTCCTTCTCGCCCTTGTCCAGGCCGTAGGCCAGCGCAGCCGCAGTGGGTTCGTTGACGATGCGCAGCACATTCAGACCGGCGATTTGGCCGGCTTCCTTGGTGGCCTGACGCTGAGCGTCGTTGAAGTAGGCGGGCACCGTGATGACCGCGTCGGTGATGTCCTCACCGAGGTAGCTTTCGGCGTCGCGCTTCAGCTTCTGCAGAATGCGGGCGCTGATCTCCTGCGCCGTGTATTTCTTGCCGTCGATCTCGACAGACCAGTCGGTGCCCATGTGCCGTTTGACCGAGCGGATGGTGCGGTCGACGTTGGTCACCGCCTGGTTCTTGGCGGGCTGGCCGACGAGCACTTCGCCGTTGCGCGCGAACGCGACGACCGACGGAGTGGTCCTCGAGCCTTCGGAGTTGGCGACGACGACTGGGTCGCCACCCTCTAAAACCGCGACGACGGAGTTGGTGGTCCCGAGGTCGATACCGACCGCACGAGCCATAGTGATTCCTCCTGAGTGTGTAGAGCTTCTGCTGTGCACTATGCTGAGTGAACCCCGCTCAAGCCTGCCTCCGTGGACGGCGGGCTGTCAACCCGATATTGAGTCGGGTTCACTCAACTTACTGATCATCCTAACGGCGGCTCTGCGCATCTTGTTCCCGGGGGTGCTGAGAGATCTTAAGAAGGCCGGGAGATGACCTCATCGATCAGCGCAAGCAGGGCGCGAGCGGCGGCGCTGGGCGGCCGAGTCGCAGACGTCGCGACGAAAAGCCGCCATTGCAGGTCGTAATCGGCGATGCGGACCGTCACCAGCCCGGAACCGTCGACGTCGGGGACGAACTGGCCGAGAAAGCCGATTCCCAGGCCGTTGCGGATATATGTCGCCGCCGTGCCGATGTCGGCGACTTCCACCACGACCGTCCGTTCCACGCCTGCAGCGGCGAACGCATTGTCGACCACGGTTCGGTTGCCGTATCCGGGTGGGCCGTCCACGAACGACATTCCAGCCAGGTCGGCCAGTGGCACCGAATCCCACTGGGCAAGTGGGTGATCGGCGGGAACCACCAGCGACAGCGGTATCGAGGCGACGAGTCGAGCGTGCAGGTCGGGCGGCGGAGGACCGGTACAAACGAGAAACGCGACGTCGAGATCGCCGTCACGGAGTTGTCGGGCCAGTCCGGCCGATCCGGCACTGGCGGCACGCAAGTGAACCACCACTCCTGGATGCCGAGTATGGAGGTCAGCCAGCAGTGTGGGTATGTCGACAACGCTGATCGAAGTCAAAATCCCCACCGTGACGATGCCGCGGACGGCACCGCGGGTGGCGTGGACGGCGTCTTTGGCAGCACGGGCCGCATCAAGGGTTTCGCGGGCGCGGGGTCGCAGCGCATTTCCCGCAAGGGTGAGCGTCACCCCTGCCGAGCCCCGGACAAACAATTCTGCGCCGACTTCCCGTTCGAGGGCCTTGATCGTCGCGGACACTCCGGATTGGACGACATGCAGTCTTTTGGCGGCCGCGGTAAAGCTCTGGCTATCCGCGACCGCGAGAAAGTACTCGAGATGGCGAAGCTCCACCCAGCTATTATCACCGTTGGTGCTGGGATCTATCACAAGATTTCGTTGTCCCTGATGGCGCTGGTCGACGTACCGTCGACTTGTCGAGCGAGCGCGCGATCCTGCTGACAATCATCGCGAACCCCCCCTCCCGCCTGCTCGATTCGCCGGCCACTTTCTGCTCGGAGACCGAGATCGCGCGCCGTCGACCCTGCAACTGTGCTGGACGGCCCCCATGAATCAGCAAGCCCCCACTCTGACAAGGTCCAGAACCCGCTGGTCTTCCGCATCCACCGACGACCAATTCGTTGTGCTCAACCCCGCCACGGGTCAGCCGGTCACCGTTGTCCAGGGGGCCGGACCCGACGAGGTGGACCAGGCGGTGCGGGCCGCCCACGCTGCCCACCTGTCCTGGAAGCAGCGGCCGGCGCGGGAACGTGGTCATTACCTACGCCGTATCGCCGATATCCTCCGTGCCCACGCAGACGAGATCGCCGAACTCGAGTCACTGGAAATGGGCAAACCGATCACCCAGGCGCGCCAGTTCGACGTCGAAGCGGCGATCGCCATCTTCGACTACTTCGGCAGCGTGGTGGAAGTGCTGCCCAACCAGGCGCGCGACTACGGCCCGGTGCTGGACGTGACCACGCTCGAACCGTACGGGGTGATTGCCGGCATCGTGCCGTTCAACTGGCCGCCTATCCACACCGCCGGGAAGATCGCACCCGCACTGGCTGTCGGCAACGCGGTCGTGCTCAAACCACCGGAGCAGACGCCGTCGGTGGTCCTGCGCATGGTCGAGCTGATTCAGTCAGTCCTGCCGGATCGTGTGGTGCACGCCGTGCCCGGCAAGGGCGAGGTGGGCGCCAAGCTTGCCGGACATCCGCTGGTGGGCAAGGTTTCTTTCACCGGATCGCCCCGGACGGGTGCAGCAGTGCTGCGGACGACGGCCGCCAATCTCACCCCAACCCTGATGGAGCTGGGCGGAAAAAACCCTTTGGTGGTCTTCGACGACGCCGATCTGCACGAGGCGCTGCTGGCCGCCGTCGACGGCGGCTTTTTCAACCAGGGCGAAGCCTGTACAGCCGCATCGCGAATCCTGGTGCAGGACAGCATCTATGCGGAGTTCGCGGCGAAACTGTGCGCTGCGGTGAGCCGGCTGCGGGTGGGCGACGGCGCCGACCCCGCCACTGACGTCGGGCCATTGGTCACCCACGAGCAGCAGCAACAAGTTCTGGAATACCTCAAGATCGGCGAGGCCGAAGGTGCTCGCATCGCCGCTCAGGCCCCGCTGTCCGATGATCCTCAATTGGCGGACGGGTTCTACGTCGCGCCGACCGTGCTGACCGACGTCACACCCGACATGCGGGTAGCCAGAGAGGAGATCTTTGGTCCGGTCGTCGCCCTGATTCGGTTCAGTGACGAAGACGAGGCGGTCCGGATCGCAAACGACACCCCGTTCGGGCTGGTTGGGGCGGTGTTCAGTGAGAACACCGATCGGGCCCTGCGGGTGAGCCGGCAGATCCGGGCCGGAGCCGTCTTTGTCAACAACTATCATCGGATCGCTATCGGTACTGGATTCGGCGGGGTCGGCCACAGCGGATTCGGGCGCGAGCACGCCCAGGAAACACTGGCGGAATACGGGTACCCGAAAACGATTCGGCTGGCCAGCCAGCGCGACGAGCTGCGGTACTGGACCGCCGCCAACAGAGTATTAGAGGATTAGGTATCAAATGCGCACCATCGCACTCGAAGAGCATTACGCCACAGCAGGATTCCTTCGCGGGCCGGGCGGCTGGCTCGCATCTCGCTCGGGCATCATCGAACCGATCTCCGACCTCGGTGACGGGCGGATCGCGGCGATGGACGAGGCGGGCGTCGATCTGGCCGTGCTGTCATTGGCTGCTCCCGGAGTCGAACAGCTGGACGGGCCGGAAGCCGTCGTCCTGGCCCGTGAATGCAACGACGAGTTGGCAGCTGCGGTCGGGCGGTACCCTGATCGACTGGCGGGCTTCGCGGCTCTGCCCATCAGTGCGCCAGACGAGGCCGCTGGCGAACTGGATCGAGCGGTGCGCCAACTCGGCTTTGTCGGCGCGGTGATCAACGGGCACAGCCAAGGCCGCTACCTGGACAATCCCTTCTTCGACCCCATACTCAACCGCGCGGCCACGCTGGAGATCCCGATCTACCTCCACCCGACCATTCCGCCGGCAGGTGTTATCGAGTCGAGTTACGCGGGGTTTGCCGACAAGGTCACGTTCGCGCTGGCCACAGTGGGCTGGGGCTGGCACATCAACACCGCAACGCACGTGCTGCGGATGATTCTGGGCGGGGTTTTCGACCGCTATCCGGCACTCCAAGTCATCATCGGGCACATGGGTGAAGGAACGTCGTTCATGCTGCCGCGATTCGACGCCACGCTGAAGCCGGAACTGACTGGCCTGCAACATCCGGTCAGTTCCTACCTTCGGCAGAACTTCCACTACACGTTCGCCAACTTCAATGACGTGCCGACCTACGCCAACCTGGTCGCACAGGTCGGCATTGACCGAGTGGCCTTCTCGGCCGACTACCCGTTCGGGTCGATGAAGGCGGCACGCGCATTCCTCGACAATCTGCCGCTGACGCACGACGAGCGCGCAAGCATCAGCCATCGCAACGCCGAGAAGCTGCTGGGCGTCTGAGAACTTTCTGCTTACCCCGGCTCGCCGGGTTCGTCTACATCATGACCGTCCGCGAGGTCGCTGCAGTCGACGATCTCGACGTCTGGCCGGGCCCGTAGGTACGCCCCCGCACCCTGGTCTCCCGAAATCAGGGCCAGCACCCCAGGCCAGTACCGCCGCGCCATCACCACCGGATGGCCGGGCCGCTCGCCGAAATATGCGCGTCCGAGTCCACTGCCCGACGCGACCGTGCGGCCCAGAACCCTTGCCACCACTGCGGGACCCACATCGGGAGTGTCGATGACGTGCAGTACCGCGTAGTCGGCGCGCATGCGGTCGGCCTGAGCCAAGCCGGTACGCACTGAGGCGCTCAACCCCTCATGCCACTGCGGTGCGGTGACAGCGGTGACACTCGGCGGGGCCACCACCTCGGCCGCGCCCAACACCAGAACGACGTCGTCGCACCCACCGTCGCGCAGCGCACCGATCGCGATGTCCAGCCAGCCGTCAACCAGCACTTTGGGTTTGCCGTACCGGCGGCCGGCACCCGCGGCCAGCAAGACTCCGACTAACCGCACTCTCCAATGATGGCATTGGACGTACATCGGCCCCTGCTTTTTGTTCCCAATCGCTATACCGACAGACGCCGGGTGGAGCGGTGGCATAGCTTAACGATCAACCGCCACGGCGATAGGAGCTCGATGCCACCGCTGGACACCGCCGCCGAGCGGCTCACGCGCGAAGACGCCGGCTATCACAAGGCCCTCAAAAACCGCCAGCTGCAGATGATCGCTCTTGGCGGCGCTATCGGAACCGGCCTCTTCCTCGGCGCCGGAGGAAGGCTCGCGTCGGCGGGGCCCGGGTTGTTTGTGGTGTACGGGATCTGCGGCATCTTCGTCTTCCTGATCCTGCGCGCGCTCGGCGAACTGGTACTGCACCGCGCTTCGTCGGGATCCTTCGTTTCCTATGCCCGCGAATTCTTCGGCGAGAAGGTGGCTTTCGCCGCAGGCTGGCTGTACTTCCTGAACTGGGCGATGACCGGGATCGTGGATACCACCGCGATCGCGCACTACTGCCACTATTGGGCGGCGTTCCAAGCCATCCCGCAGTGGACCCTCGCGCTGGTCGCGCTGGTGGTGGTGCTGTCGATGAACCTGATTTCGGTCAAGGTCTTCGGTGAGCTGGAGTTCTGGGCGTCATTGATCAAGGTGCTGGCGCTGGTGACGTTCCTGGTCGTCGGCACCGTCTTTCTGGCCGGGCGCTTCAAGGTCGACGGTCACGACACCGGGCCGGGTCTGTGGAATACCCATGGCGGGCTGTTGCCGACCGGTCTACTGGCCCTGGTGCTCGTCACCTCGGGGGTGGTGTTCGCCTACGCCGCCGTCGAGCTGGTCGGCATCGCGGCCGGGGAAACGGCGGAGCCGGACAAGATCATGCCGCGCGCGATCAACTCAGTGGTGTTCCGCATCGCGGTCTTCTACATCGGGTCGACCATCCTGCTGGGGCTGCTGCTGCCCTACACCGCCTACCAAGCCAATGTGAGCCCGTTCGTCACGTTCTTTTCCAAGGCCGGCTTTCACGGGGCGGGCAGCCTGATGAACCTGGTGGTTCTGACCGCCGCGCTGTCGAGCCTGAACGCCGGCCTGTATTCCACGGGCCGGATCCTGCGGTCGATGGCGATGAGCGGCAGTGGCCCGAAGTTCACCGCAGCGATGTCGAAGAACGGCGTGCCATACGGCGGGATCCTGCTGACCGCCGGAATCGGCCTGTTGGGCATCGTGCTCAACGCGGTCAAACCCAGCCAAGCCTTCGAGATCGTGCTCCACATAGCCGCGACGGGCGTCATCGCGGCCTGGGCGACGATCGTGGCGTGCCAGCTGCGCTTCTACTACTTGACTCAGGCCGGGAAGCTGCAACGGCCGAAATTCAAGATGCCGCTGGCCCCCTACAGCGGCTATCTCACGCTGGCCTTCCTGGCCGGCGTACTGATCCTCATGTTCTTCGACAAAGTACAAGGCCCCTGGATGCTCGGCGCGTTGGTGCTCGGCATCCCCGCCCTCATCGGCGGCTGGTATCTGGTCCGCAATCGCGTCGCCGCCGCCGCCCGAGACGACAGCGGCCGGCCACCCGGGTACTAACCGCCGACACGCTCGGCGCAGGAGTCCTCGCCGCAGCGGTAACACTTTGCCATCAGCGGCGTTCCAAAAGCGCGTCAGTGCAGTAACTTGCGCCACCTCGTGCGTAATCTGAGCTCTTGATATCTCATTTTTCGGGAGTTGCGCGTGCGGTTATCGCAAAAAACAAGGGGTCTGCCCGGAGGGTCGCCGCTGTTCGTGGCCCTGCTGGCACTTGCTGTCCTGGTCGCCGGCTGCAGCAATATCATCGAGGGCAAGCCAATCGCCACGCCAGGGGCTGGGCCAACCGAGCCCTCCTTCCCCACGCCCAGGTTGACGCCGCCCACGACGCCACCCTCGCCTGCGCCGACCACAACCGGCCCGACCCCCGCCCCACCGACCGCGCCGAGCCCGACCGCACCGGCCGGCACCATCCCGCTCAAGCCCGACCAGAGCGGTTACGTATTCATCGAAACCAAGTCCGGCCTGACGCGCTGTCAGATCAACAAGGACAGCGTCGGGTGCGAAGCGCCGTTCACCAACTCCCCCTTGGAAGACGGCGAGCACGCCAACGGCGTCAGCATCACCGCTACCGGCTCCGTTCAGTGGGTGCTGGGCAATCTGGGAGCCATCCCGACCGTCACCATCGACTACAAGACCTACGACGCGCAGGGGTGGACGATAAACGCCACCACCCAAGGCACTCGGTTTACCAACGACCACACTGGCCACGGCATGTTCGTCAGCATCGACAAGGTCAACACGTTCTGAGCGACTGAAAGACCACGTCAGCGGGAGCCTCGACAGTCCGGGTCACAATTACCAGCTAGCCGTAAAGAAGAACGTCTCGATTTCGGCTAACTTTCATTTAAGTCGTTCTTGACTCGAAGCCGATCGGCCCGCACAGAGAGGAGGCCATGACCCATATGAACGTCAGTCCTGGGAAGTGGTCGACAGTCTGCGCGGTCCTGCTGTCCGCCGCCGCGCTGCTTTCCGCAGCGCCGGCATCAGCAGATCCACCTGATGATGCGTTCGTTGCGGCTCTTGCGAAGGACGGGATCGTCATTGGTGACCGCGACACCGCGATTGCGACGGCCCATACGGTGTGCGCCGGATTCGATAAAAACGAAAAATCAAGCGTTCTGGCGATGAGGCTGATGAAGCACACCGACCTGTCGCTGAAACAATCCAGCTACTTCGTCGGCGTTTCCATGTCTGCCTACTGCCCGCAGTACGAGGGGCTGACCGACAATTCACTGAATTGGCTCAACCCAGGGCCCCCGCTTATGTGAGCGTAAAGGCCATAGCGCCACGGTTTCGCATAAGCCGCGAGCGCTGGCGGGCGACGCGCCGGCACGTGATGATCCAGGCATGCAGGCCGATCATTCAGGCCTGCAACTGGCGGTCTTGCAGAAGCGTCGACCTGCCCCCACGAGTAATAACGGCGAACGCTGACGGGCGGCTCCCAGAACGGCGCCAAGCAGCAGCACGCCGCCCGATACCGACGACGGCACGCGCCACGAAGTAGGCCGCCAGGCCGACGTAGCCAGTGAACACGACGACGAGCAACGCGACCCCTGCGACAATGAGCCATTGCTCTGCATCCGTCAACGTTCTCACCTGATCAACTAACTGCAACACTGTCATCACCTCTTCGACTAGCCGCAACGCTGTAGGTGAGTGGGTTGATCTCGGGGTGTGCGCAATGACACAGCAATCCGGTTCCCATCCTGATCCGGGGAAGTGCCGCCCGTTGGCGCGCCGGGTGGGGGCCCCCGGCTGATACCTCCGGCTCTGGGCACCGACTTCATATCGGTTTGCATTCCCATGAGCCGCCGTCGGCCTTACACTGGGTGGGAAATGAGCGCCTATCAGACGGTCGTGGTCGGCACCGACGGCTCGGACTCGTCGCTGCGTGCGGTGGACCGCGCAGCCGCGATCGCTGCGGATCACGGCGCGAAATTGATCGTTGCGACGGCGCATCTCCCCGTCCCCGAGGAAAAGGGCCGCTACGCCATCCCGCCGGGGAGCACCCACGGCCAGGACTACCGGTTGGTGGGCGAGGCCCCCTTCTACGCGATCCTGCGGGAGGCCAGGGAGCGGGCGCACAAAGCCGGGGCCAAGAACGTGGAGGAGAAGCCGGTCGTCGGTGCCCCCATCAACGCGCTGGTGCAGCTGGCCGAGGAGGTCCGTGCCGACCTGCTGGTCGTCGGCAACGTCGGACTCGGCAGCGTTGCCGACCGGCTGCTGGGGTCAGTCCCATCCGAAGTCTCCCGCAGGGCCAAGATCGACGTGCTGATCGTCCACACGTCCGACTGATGCATCGTTAAGAATCGGTCGGCGTCGGACCACAACCCGTATCTCAGACCAATTGCCTGCCCAATCGGCAGCGCCGTCGAGCTGGCCGAACTGACCCCCTCGGGGCCGCCGATGAGGTCCTCGGTGACGACCAGGGCGCTGGCGCGGAATGGAATCGGACCACAGTCCGTTTGACTCCCTCGAACGGGTCGGGACCGGCCGACGCCGCCAGGGAGGCATCAACATGACTACGCCGGAGCGAATTCTCGAACTAAACGTTCTGGCCTGAGGTCGCTGTTAGGTGGCGTCAGTACCATCGGTGCCGTGGCACGCTACGGCCCGCCGGACGACTTCAACAATCAGCCGACCCAGCACGGCGACTATGGCGTGCCCGCTCCGCCGACTCCGCCCGAGCAGTTCGAGCCCCCCGAATCTCTCGATCCTTTCGACGAAGAAGCCGAGCCCACCCCGTGGTTCCGCAGGCCCGTACTGCTCGGCGGCTGGGCCCTGCTTGTTGTGATCCTGATCGGGCTGATCGTCTACGGCATCATCGAGCTGATCCACGGCGACCAGGGCACCGGCAATATCCCATCCAGCACCAGCGCGATCCCGTCGGCAACCACCACCACCACGACCCCTCCGACCACGGCGACAACCACCACGCCTGCGACCGGGCCAACCACCAGCAGCGCGGTCGAGCAGCCCCCACAACAGCCAACCCACCAGCCAACCCAGCAGCCGCCGACGCATCGGCATCACTTGCCGCCGTTGCCGTCGGTAATCACCATTCCGGAGGTGCCGACGGTGATTACGCTGCCGCCAGGTCTCCACTAACGAGTTGGTTGCGGCCAGATCAACGTTTGACTGCTGATCGATAGCAGCCCGCGTGGCAGCGGTATTCGCGTGGCCTTCGCCGATACTGTCAGCGGCCATGGCAAGGTATGACCCGCCGGATTACGGCCATGGCGGGAACGGGGACGGGGACGGTCCGGAGCCTCTGCCGGAAGAACCTTTGCCGGGCTGGCGCAAACCGATCGCGCTGGTCGGCTGGGGCGTACTGATCGCCATTCTGCTCGGGCTGATCATCTGGGGGATCATCCAGCTCGCACAAGGCAGCCCACCCCAGCGGCCGGCTACGACGACCAACACGACCACGACGACCACAACGCCGCCGTCGAGCACCGCGCCTGTCCTGCCGCCCACTGATCAACGCCCAACGAATGACGGGACAACCACCACAACCACGGCGAACACCGAAACCCCAAGAACGTCGAGCACGCGTACGGGCACACCGACCACTACCAACCCGTGGCCCCGGGCGTTGCCGCGGCTGCCGTCGGTGATCACGCTGCCGCCACTGCCCGGTCTACCGACCGCGATCACATTGCCGCCAGGCCTGTGATGCTGCCGCGCACCTAGACTCGCTGGAATCGGGAGCCGTTATGGTGAGGACCGCCGGCCGGTCGCCAGTCACACAACAGACGCAGGGGTGCACGATATGAGCGAGTCGCTCGGGTTGTCGCTCGGGGTTGCCAACCTGGTTGCGGCCCGCGTGGGTGGCACCCCGTTGACCCGCAGGTCCGTGTTGACGGTGTACGACCAGCGGGCATCCGAAGTTGGTCTGCCGGAAGAAAACCCGGGCCTGACCGAGCCCGGCGTGGTGATGCGGGGATTCGTTGAGCGAGTCGGGGACCGGGCTCCGTTGGTGGCCGCCGACGGGACGAAGTACCTGGGCGAGGCACTGACAGTCGAAGCGCTCGAGGTGATGGCACGCACGGTCGGCTACGGGACGCCAGTCACAATCGCGGTCCCCGCGTATTGGTCCGAGGGCCAGTTCACCGCGTTGCGTGAGGAGTTTTTCGCTCAACCCGGCCTGGCGCCGGGCGGCGTGCCTCCGGCTCTGATCTCCGATGCCACGGCCGCGCTCACAGCACTGCGCACCAAACCCGGGTTCCCGACCGACGGCGTCGTCGCTCTGTGCGACTTCGGCGCCGGCGGCACCAGCGTCACGCTGACCAATGCCAGGTCGGGCTTTCAGCAGATCGGCCCGTCGGTCCGGTACAGCGTTTTCTCCGGCGACGCAATCGACCAGCTCATCCTCAATCACCTGCAGGCAGCTGCGCCCGATGCCGACACCACAGGCGGCCTCGCCAACACGACGAGATTGGGGTCGCCGACCCGTCTGCTAGGCGAATGCCGGCGCGCCAAGGAACAGCTGTCGACGACCACGCTGAGTACGGTCACGGCGGGCTCAGCCGGGTCTGCCGACGATGTCCGGCTATCGCGCACGGAATTCGAGCAACTCATCTCCGCACCGCTGGACAGATTCGTCAGCACCTTAGAAGACGTATTGCAGCGCAACGGGATTCCGCGACCCAATCTGGCCGCTGTGGCGATTGTTGGTGGTGGCGCCAGCATTCCGCTGATTACGACGCGCCTGTCGGGGCGCCTACAGGTGCCCGTCCTCACCACACCGCAACCCATGTACAGCGCTGCGGTCGGCGCGGCGATACTCGGCCAACGGCAATCGTCGGCAGGCGCCCCGACCGCCGCGAGTCCCATCATCGAGAACCCAACCGAAATGGTCCGCACCGCTGGGGCCGAGATGACCCAAGCTGCGTCGACCGTCCGGGCTCGCGACGACGACCGTCCCGTGGCTTGGTCACAAGACGCCGATGAAGACGAGCCCGTCCCCTATACGGGTTCTGAGCATACTCCCGGATATGGCAGTGAGACACCGGGATTCGACGATGCGGGCGACGACGGTTACCCCGGCGAAGCCGCAGGGCTGCCTTGGTATAAGCGCACAGCGCTGGTCTTGAGCCTGGTCGGTGCGGGCGCGGCGATACTGGTAGCAGTGGTGCTGGCGGTGACCTTGGGCCAGGAGAAGACCAACCCGGTCCCGCCGACCGAGGCACCTCCGCAAACGGTGACCGTAACCGGGCCGAACAACAGCCCAACCGTCTCAGTGGTCCCACCGCCGCCGCCCAGCACCGACTTCACCCAGCCCCCCGCGACTACGACAACCACCCAGCCACCTACCACCACAGAAACGACCACGACCACCACCCCGGCGCCGACCACCACCACCCAGCCAGCTACGACGTCGCAAGTGACCACTACCGCGCCGGCACCGCCCCCGCCGCGAGAAAGGCCGCTGTTCCCTCGCTTTGAGGGGCCGTTCCGGCGCTAGCGCGGCGAGACGTCGGACCTGTCGTAACCGCGCGCGGCGAAATCCGCCACCATCGCCTCAGCGCTACGCACCGCCGCACGGCAAGCCCTTGTGGTGAAGGGGTCGTTGAGGGGGTGCTCGGCGCGGCGGCGCCAACGTTGCGCCGCGGCGAACGCGGCACGCGGGCCCTCATTGGGATCTGCGTGCCCAGCCTCGGCGTTCAGGCCCAACCTGCTCACCGCGTTGGTGCCCGACCCACCGATGATGCGACGCAGCGACGCGATCTCGTCCTCGTTCAATGTCGTTGGTCGGGAATGCAATTGACTGAGCAGCCGGAGCTCCTCGAAAGCGTGGGAGTCGGCCAACAGTGGTTCGATATCGGCGATGATGTACGGCGTCGCCACGATCGGAAAAGCCTGCACAAACGTGCGCAACGACACCAGTGCGGTGTGCGCCTTGAGCATGTCGGAGCGCTGGGCGAACTGTTGATCGATGACGTCACGCAGCGCCACCAGCCCGCTGCGCTCCAGCAACTCGTCGGCCAGCCCCGCAGCATCGGTGACGCCGGCGGCCAGCACGGCGATCGAGATCCGGATACCGAACATGCCGAATCGCTCGAGCAGTTCCGCGCGGGTCGCCGCGTCCACGGGCAACCGGGCGTTGGCCCGCACGAAGCGATCCACACTCAACATGGCCTTGCTGAGCTCGGCGCTGTCGGCGCCGGCGAGCTTCTGTAGCGCGACGAACTCACTTTGGCGCAGCGTGCGCGCGGTCAGAGCAAGCAGGCCGGACACCGGCACTACCGCCTGGCAGATGCCGGTCTGGTTCATCTCTGCGGTGAACCGATTTGCCACGTCCGCCGCCGAAAGCATCGCGTCGATCCGGCCGGCGCCAATCTCGTCAGCGCGTGACGCCACTCCGACGATGCCCAGCGCACCCGTCGACCCGCCGACGAGGTGACCGATCTGTTTGAGCAGCGCGATATCAGCGGCGTTGAGGGTGCGTAACAGGAACACCACCGCATCCACGCGCGGGACACCGTCGGGGGGCACCAGCAGCCGCAACGTGCGCTCGGAGGCATCACGGGTCAACGACGACGTCCCGGGAGTGTCGATGATGGTGGTGTCGGCAAGCTCTTCTGCGGGCCACTCAACATCCAAGTCGACGACGTCGGCGGGATTGAGCGTCCGAAAATCGAAGGTCAGCCCGCCTTCTGGTCCGAGACTGTGGTTGATCGGCACGTTCGAATGCCTTCCGCCCCAATGGTTCGCAGTGACCTTCGGGGTCGGGCCGTTCCGGAACCAGGTCACGATCCGGGTGGCTTCGGTGGCATCGGTCGGGGCGATGTCCTGGCCCACCAGCGCGTTGACGAGGGTGGACTTTCCGGCCTTGAGCGTGCCTGCCAGTGCGATGCGGATCGGTTCGTTGAGACGTGCGCCGATGCGATCCAATTCGTAGAAAACATCGGGGCGCTGACGGTACGCCGGCTCACCCCGATATGCCTGGATGGCTCCGCGCAGAATCGCGCGGACTTGGTCGCTCGTGCTCACACCCGTCCTATGGTCACCGGAGGTGCCAACTTATCCACATTGTCGGTGACCTGGTTCAAGATATTCAACCGACGCTCTAGTTCACGGACGTTATTGTCGCGCTCGGCTTCTTCCACGTGCGCCGCTGCGACGGTGGACTGCAATGATTCGTTGAGCGAACGGGTGATCTCGTTGGCGATGTCGCGGTAGTGGTCGCGCAGCCTGCGGTGGATGGTCTTGAGCCGGTCGCGAGATTCCTTGCCTACCACGAACGAAACGTCATCGACAAAGCGTCGCACATTGGTCTTTGCCTCGGCACGTGCCCGCAGCAGCCGGTTCTCCTGGTCCTCCTTGTACGCCATGCGGCCGAGCAGCAGCCCGGCCCCTACCGACAGCGGGTTGAACAGGCCGAGCCCGGCCACCGACGACAACATGCCGATCATCACCATGCCGCCGTAGGAACCCCGCAAGCCGGTAACCACTTTCTGGCCCTTGCCGGCCGGCTTGGATTCCAGCTCGGACAGCGATTCGAGCCGGCCGAACTCGGCACCCATCGCGCGCGCACTCAGCTCGGGAGACATGACCGAATTCAACCCCGCAGCGGCGAACGAACCAGCCACGTCGTCGGCCAAAGCCTCGGCACGCTGGTAGGCCCACACGAAGTTGTCCCCGACTGCGGTGGCGACCGCGTCCTCCACGTCGGTGCCGATCTCAGCCCAATGCCGAGTCGGGTCACAGCAATCGATCTGGCGCTCAATGGCCTCAGTGAGCGAGCGGAAGCGGGCCCGCATGTCGTGGTCAACGTCGGTGCTCAGGTCGGTGAATCCGTCGTTGAGTGTCTGCTGCCACAACGCGGTCTGTTCCAGCGCGTCCAGCGCTTCTCGCTTACGTAGCTCCAGGTCGTTGCCAAGCCGGTCGCGGAGTCCCGGATCGTTGACGACCGCTAGTTCCGAGCCCACAGACATCGTCAAATGCTCTGCAGCCGAACGAATTTCGGCTAAAATATCGTCTCGCACCCGGTCGGTCTCGCGGGAGAGCACCTTTTCGCCGAGAAATTTGACGATCGCTGGGAAGTTGGACTCCTCGTTGAGTTCTTTGTCGTCGAGCGTGACTGCGTGGCTGCGCAACAGTGACGAGACCGGAATGACCGGCATCGGCACTCGGGCGCGCTGCAAATGGCCGGCGTTGGTCTTGACGATGTCGCGCCAATGCGGATACAGGTCGGTTTTGGTGGCGACCAGTACCCCGACCGGGCATATCCGGTGTGCCTGCCGAATGAACCACATCTCCGGTTCGGTCAGTTCCTGGCTGGTGTCGCTGACCATCAGTAGGGCGTCGGCATCGGGCAACAATCCCAGCGTCGCCGAAAGGTGAGGCTGCCCGTGCCCACCCACACCGGGGGTGTCGATAAACGCCAGGCCGCCCTGCAGCAACGGACTGGGCACCCCGACCTCGACTCGCAGCACTTCTCGGCTACCGGCCTGCGGTGCTCGACGCAGGTCTGTGTTGATGTCATCGATCGGGATGTCAACGGTCGCGGGTTCCCCATTGGGTCCTGCGGCCACGACAAGCTGGGCCGACGGTGGATCGCCGTAGCTCACGACGGTGATTACCACGGTGGCCTCGTCGTCGCCGACCCGCGCCACCGGTAGGTTCAGCAACGCGTTGAGCAGCTGGCTCTTGCCTTGTTTGAGCTGCCCGGCGATAACCACTCGGATCCGCGGGTCGATGATGCGCGCGCGGGCCCGCGCAAGTCGCTGCACCAGGTCATCGCGGTCGTTGAGCTCGGCAATGGCGACGGTGTGGTCGATCAATTCGAGTATCACGTTGACCCGCCGCGGGTCACCGGGTTGAGTCACCGTGCTATCCCACTTTCTCGGTCCGTGCTCTCAGATCAAGGTATGCGCGCCCCGATCATTACCTATGGGGGCCGGCTGGGTGCGCCGGCGCGGGATGGGGAGCCGGCGCGGGCGCGTGCACCGGTGCCGGCGCATGGGGCGTGCCCTCGAACACCGACGGGCTGTGCGGCACCGCGGCCGGCGAGTGCTCGACTGGAGCAGGCGAGTGCTGGACCGGAGCGGGCGCGTGCTGGACCGGAGCAGGCGAGTGATCCGGGGCCTGCGCAGGCGCGTGTGTTGCGGGCTGCTGGATCACCGGTGAGCCTGTGCCGCCGTGGCTGACTGGGCCACCGGAACCCCCACCCTGGATGACGGAGCCGGGGTTCGACACACCTTCCTGGCCGGGGATTCCGCCGTGAGCCCCGCCCCCGCGTCCAGCGGCCGGAATGCTGCCGCCAACCCCCGCGGCCGGCGTTTGGGGCGCCGCGTGGCCGCCTAGTGCGTTGCTGTCACCGCTCAGGATGGCGCTGCCGCGTTCACCCCCGATGCCCAGCCCTGCGCCGCCCACACCGCCACCCTGGCCACCGACGCCGACACCCCCAAGCGGGCCAGACACATGAGGAGTGGCGGCACCGTTCAACGCAGCTCCTTCACTGGCGATCAACCCCGCCTGACCACTCAGGCCGCCACCGGCTGCGTCACCAACGCCGCCAACGGCCTGGCCACCGACGCCGCCGCCGAATCCTGCACCCGCACGACCACCGACGCCAGCCTCATCACCAAGGCCGGCACGACCGCCGAGACCCGGCCCAAACCCATGCCTGGACTCACCCCAGCCATGCCTGAATCCACGCCAACCTGGCCTGAACTCACCCCAACCAGGTCCGCAACCGGTACCGGGTTCGCACGCACCCCAACCAGGTCCGTACCCGCCGAAACCGGGCTGCCAACCAAACCCCCCAGGGCCCGCATACCCGCCGTAGCCGAGTGGGGCAAGGGCGTCACCCACCAACGTGCCGCCGTCCTGCGCCACCGTCGAAACGAGGTTCGGCCCGTAGCCGTACTGGTCGGTCAGAACCTGCTGCAATCCCCCGATCGGGTCGCCACCGAAATCCATACCCGGCACGGCAGTCGCCGCCGCGGTTGAGAACTCATCTGGTGACACGTTGACGAGGCCGGCATCAGACATGGCCTGCTCCGGACCGAAAAGGAATGCTCGGGCCGCCCCGGGATTGGTGAACAGGTCCAGGATGAATTGGACCAGCGCGTCCATGATCAACTCCCTTCAACATCGATGAAGCTCATCGCCGGCCTGACCGGCGTCGTGAGATCCACGGTATGGATTCCGCTCCTGCTCCGAATCGGGGCCGAATGCCCCAGCTGATCGGGTACCCACCAGGATCCACCAGACTGCCTAATTAGGGGATTAGGGGATTAGGGGATTTCCAGAGGCCCCGTACGAATGACCGAAACCATGGTGATCGGCGGGCAATTGTTCATCTCGGCCAAGACCGTCGAGCACCACGTTGCCCGTATCCGCCGTCGGCTCGGCGCCAGCTCACGTTCCGAGATGTTGTCCATGCTGCGCGCCATGCTGGCTCCGGAGCAGTGAACCGCAGGCCAGGGGCACGGGTGAACAGCAGGTTAGGGGAGCCTTTCTCGCGTCGAAAGGCACACGGATGTCACTATTGGCTGGCCAGAGATCGAATGGGTTTCGCTGAGTGACGATGCATTGGAGAGATCTTCTGTGACCACGCAGACGCTCATCAGAATGGTGCTCGGCCTGGGCATGACGGTGGTCGTGGCCGCGTTCGCTGCGCGGCGGGTCTTGTGGCTGTTCAAGCTGATCATGTCCGGCCAGCCGGCCACTGGGCGCACCGACAAAGTGGGCACCCGGATCTGGACTCAAGTCGCTGAGGTCTTCGGGCAACGGCGCCTCTTGAAATGGTCGCTGCCAGGTTTAGCGCACTTCTTCACCATGTGGGGCTTCTTCATCCTGCTCACGGTCTACATCGAGGCCTACGGTGTGCTCTTCCAGCCGAACTTCCATATCCCGATCATCGGCCGCTGGGACGCGCTGGGTGCCCTGCAGGACTTCTTCGCGCTGGCCGTGCTGAGCGGCATCGTCACCTTCGCGATCATCCGATTGCGCAGCGAGCCAAAAGAATACGGGCGCGCGTCCCGTTTCTATGGTTCACACACCGGTGGTGCGTGGCTGATCTTGTTCATGATCTTCAACGTCATCTGGACTTACGCCGTCTTCCGCGGGGCGTCAGTGAATGCCCTTGGCGACGACTTCCCCTACGGCCGGGGCGCTTTCTTCTCACACGCCATGGGCGCACTGCTGCATCCGTTGGGTCAAAGCACCAACGAGATCATCGAGACCGTCGCGCTGATGCTGCACATCGGCGTCATGCTCACCTTCTCGTTGATCGTGTTGCACTCCAAGCACTTGCACATCTTCCTGGCGCCGATCAACGTCACCTTCAAGCGGCTGCCCGACGGGTTGGGCCCGCTGCTGCCGATGGAATCCGGCGGCAAGCCGATTAATTTCGATGATCCCGGCGAGGACGATGTCTTCGGCCGCGGCAAGATCGAGGACTTCACCTGGAAGGCCAATCTCGACTTCTCCACCTGTACCGAGTGCGGGCGCTGCCAGTCGCAATGCCCGGCGTGGAACACCGGCAAGCCGCTGTCGCCCAAGCTCGTCATCATGGACCTGCGCGACCACTGGATGGCGAAGGCGCCCTACATCCTGGGCGACAAGACAGTGGAGCCGCTTGAGGGCCTTGACCTCGAGACCACCAGGGAAGAGGGCCACCACGTGCCGGAGTCCGGGTTCGGCCGGGTACCCGGGCACGGCCCCGAGCAGGCGACCCGCCCACTGGTCGGCACCGCGGAACAAGGCGGAGTGATCGATCCCGACGTGCTGTGGTCATGCGTGACCTGCGGCGCCTGCGTCGAGCAGTGCCCGGTGGACATCGAGCACGTCGATCACATCGTTGATATGCGCCGCTACCAGGTGATGATGGAGTCGGAGTTCCCCTCGGAGCTGTCCACGCTGTTCAAGAACCTGGAGACCAAGGGCAACCCGTGGGGGCAGAACGCCGGGGACCGGACCAACTGGATCGACGAGGTGGAATTCGACGTCCCGTTATACGGCAAGGACGTCGACAGCTTCGACGGCTACGAATACCTGTTCTGGGTGGGCTGCGCGGGCGCCTACGACGACAAAGCCAAGAAGACCACGAAAGCCGTCGCCGAACTGCTGGCGATCGCGGGGGTGAAGTACCTGGTGCTGGGCACCGGGGAAACCTGCAACGGCGATTCGGCGCGCCGGTCGGGCAACGAGTTCCTGTTCCAGCAACTGGCCCGGCAGGCGGTCGAAACCCTGGACGGGGTTTTCGAGGGCGTGGAGGCCGTCGACCGCAAGATCGTCGTCACCTGTCCGCACTGCTTCAACACCATCGGCAAGGAATATCGGCAACTGGGCGCCAACTACACCGTGTTGCACCACACCCAGCTGCTCAACCGGCTGGTGCGCGACAAGAGATTGGTCCCGGTCACCCCGGTTTCTCAAGACATCACCTATCACGACCCGTGCTACCTGGGTCGGCACAACAAGGAATATCAAGCGCCACGCGAGCTGATCGGGGCCGCGGGGGCGAACCTCACCGAAATGCCGCGCCACGCCGAGCGCAGCTTCTGCTGTGGCGCCGGCGGTGCGCGCATGTGGATGGAAGAACACATCGGCAAGCGGATCAACCACGAACGCGTTGACGAGGCGCTGGCCACCAACGCCGCAACAATCGCCACCGCCTGCCCGTTCTGCCGGGTGATGGTCACTGACGGTGTCAATGACAGGCAGGAAGGGGCCGGTCGCAGCGGCGTTGAAGTGCTTGATGTGGCCCAGGTGCTACTCGGGTCGCTCGAATACGACAAGGCGAAATTACCGGCGAAGGGCACGGCCACAGAAGAAGCCACGAAGGCTGCTTCCCCGGCTGCTCCCAAGGCCGCCGCGCCGAGCGCGCCGGCTGAGGCTCCCGCGGCGCCTGCTGAGCAGCCTGCTGCGGCACCGGCGGCGGAGCAGATCGCGCAGGCCGCAGCGCCGGTCGCACCCGTTAAAGGCCTGGGCATCGCCGGCGGAGCCAAGCGGCCCGGGGCCAAGAAAGCGGCGGCCCCGGCCGCTGATGTCGCCAAGGCACCCGAAGCGGCGGCACCGGCTGCACCGGCCGCGCCCGCTAAGGGTCTGGGTATAGCTGCCGGCGCCAAGCGACCCGGCGCTAAGAAAGCGGCGCCCGCAGCCGCAGCCGCTGAGGCGCCGGCACAACCAGCCGCAGCCGCTGAGGCGCCGGCAGAACCCAAAGAAGCCCCGGCGCCTGCCGCACCCGTGAAGGGACTGGGTATCGCCGCCGGCGCGAGGCGACCGGGCGCCAGGAAGGCAGCTACCCCGGTGTCCGAACCGCCGAAACCGGAAGCGAAGCCGGAGGAAGCAAAGCCGGAGCCAGAGCCGCCTGCGCAAACCGATGGTGACCCGGCTCCGCCGCCCGCAGCGGCCGCACCGGCCGCACCCGTTAAAGGTCTGGGCATCGCACGCGGCGCCCGTCCACCGGGCAAGCGCTGATCACGGTTTGATATTGGTCAGCAAATTTCAGTGGACAACAATGGCACCATAGGTGACGTGACTACTCACCAGCTGCCCGTGCATAACTCCGGTCATCACCGGCAGCGGACCTTCGCCCAGTCGTCCAAGCTTCAGGACGTTCTGTACGAAATCCGCGGCCCGGTGCACCAGCATGCGGCGCGGTTGGAAGCCGAAGGGCACCGCATTCTCAAGCTGAACATCGGCAATCCTGCGCCGTTCGGCTTCGATGCACCCGACGTGATCATGCGCGACATGATCCAAGCGCTGCCGTACGCGCAGGGCTACTCCGACTCGAAGGGCATCCTGCCGGCCCGGCGTGCGGTGGTCACCCGTTACGAGCTGGTTGAGGGCTTCCCACGATTCGACGTCGACGACGTCTATCTGGGCAACGGGGTCTCCGAGCTGATCACAATGACGTTGCAAGCGCTGCTGGACAATGGCGATCAGGTGTTGATCCCCGCGCCGGACTATCCGCTGTGGACGGCGTCGACCTCCCTGGCGGGCGGCACGCCCGTGCACTACCTGTGCGACGAGACTCAGGGCTGGCAACCGGATGTCGCCGACCTGGAATCGAAGATCACCGAGCGCACCAAGGCGCTGGTCGTGATCAACCCGAATAACCCCACCGGCGCGGTCTACAGCCGCGAAATCCTCACCCAGATAGTCGATCTGGCGCGCAAGCATCAGCTGATGCTCCTTGCCGATGAGATCTACGACAAGATCCTTTACGACGACGCCAAGCACATCAGCGTGGCCTCGGTTGCGCCTGATCTGTTGTGCCTCACCTTCAACGGCCTGTCGAAGGCCTACCGGGTCGCGGGGTACCGCGCCGGTTGGCTGGCAATCACGGGGCCCAAGGACCACGCCAGCAGTTTCGTCGAGGGCATCAGTCTGCTGGCGAACATGCGGTTGTGCCCCAATGTCCCGGCGCAACATGCGATCCAGGTCGCCCTCGGAGGCCACCAGAGCATCGAAGACCTGGTGCTTCCCGGCGGTCGACTGCTCGAGCAACGCGACGTCGCCTGGGCGAAACTCAACGAGATTCCGGGAGTTTCCTGCGTAAAGCCTGAGGGTGCGCTGTATACGTTTCCGCGGCTGGACCCCGAGGTCTACGACATCGCCGACGACGAGCGGCTTGTCCTTGACTTGTTGTTGTCGGAGAAGATCCTGGTCACCCAGGGCACCGGGTTCAATTGGCCGGCCCCGGATCACCTGCGCCTCGTGACACTGCCCTGGTCCCGCGATCTTGCCGCCGCGATCGAGCGACTGGGCAACTTCCTGACCGGCTATCAACAGTGAGCAGGTTCCTACCGCCTCTACCGTGGAGCGGGTGACCCACCACCACTCGCACGGTTTGTCGTCAGGCCCATCTCCCATAGATCCGCTGCCTGCCCGGATCGTCGTCGGACTGCTGGCCGCAATCGGCGTGGCCGTGATGGTCGGTGCCGCGTGGCTATGGCCGAGCCGGCAGCACGTCGACATCCCGATGCCGTTCCAGAACGCGTCGGGTGGCGCGGTGACCACCGTGGGCGGTCATGTGTTGTCCAGCGGATTGGGCGACTGCGGCAGCCCGTCGGCAGGTCAGGTACTCACCACCGCGCCGCGGCCGGCAACCCCGGGGGCCGGACAATGCGTCCAAACGCTGGTCGGCATCGATTCCGGGCCGAACGCCGGCGCGAACACCCTGTTGGAGTTCTCCCCGGGCCCCGGCCAGCCACAATTCGCGGCGGGTAACCGGATCCGGATCACTCGCCAGGTCGACGATCGAGGCGCCACCAGCTACGCGTTCTACGACTTCGAGCGCGGCTGGCCGCTGGTCGCGCTCGCCGTAGTGTTCGCGGTGGTGATCGTCGCGGTGGCGCGGTGGCGCGGATTGCTGGCGCTGGTCGGCATCGTGGTCGCGTTCTTGGTTCTGGTCGTGTTTCTGCTGCCGGCCCTGCGTGACGGCGCACCCGCGATTCCGGTGGCACTGGTGGCGTCGGCGGCGATCCTGTACGCGGTCATCTACCTCGCGCACGGGGTCAGTATGCGGACCAGTGCGGCCCTACTGGGCACCTTGTCGGCGTTGCTGCTGGCCGCGGGGTTGTCCTGGGCCGCAATCGAACTGGCCCACTTGACCGGGCTGTCAGATGAACAGAACTCCGCGGTCAGTGCATATCTGGGCAGCGTATCGATCAGCGGCTTGCTGCTCGCCGGGTTCATCATCGGATCGCTGGGTGTGCTCAACGACGTGACAGTGACACAGGCGTCGACGGTCTTCGAGCTAGCCCACGTCGGCGGTGATACCTCGCGGCGGGCCATTTTCCTGAGCGCGATTCGGGTGGGCCGCGATCACATCGCCAGCACGGTATACACACTGGTGCTGGCCTATGCCGGGAGCTCGCTGCCGCTGCTTTTGCTGTTCAGCGTCGCCAACCGTTCGCTGGGTGATGTGCTGACGGGCGAGAGCGTGGCCATCGAGATCGTCCGCTCAGCTGTGGGCGGGATCGCGCTGGCGTTGTCGGTGCCGTTGACGACTGCGATCGCGGCGGTGCTGGCCAAACCGGCCGAAATCAGCTCCGCTCCAGCAGTTCCAGCAAGTAGCCGCCATAACCAGACTTGACCAGGGCGCGCGCACGTTCCGCCAACTGCTCGTCGTCGATCCAGCCCCGCCGCCAGGCGACTTCCTCGGGAACGCTGACCTTCAGGCCCTGCCGTCGTTCCAGCGTGCGGACGTAGTCGCTGGCGTCTAGCAGCGAGTCGAACGTGCCCGTGTCCAGCCACGCCGTTCCGCGGGCCATCACCTCGACCGCCAGCCGGCCCCGGTTGAGATAGATCTGGTTGACCTCGGTGATCTCGTACTCGCCGCGCGCCGATTTCTTCAGACCCTTGGCGATCTCGATCACATCGTTGTCGTAGAAATACAGACCCGGCACCGCGTATTGAGACTTCGGTGTGGCGGGTTTCTCCTCTAGCGACAGCGCCATGCCATCAGGACTGAATTCGACGACACCGTAGGCCGACGGGTTGGCAACCCAATAGGCGAAGATGGCTCCACCGCTGACGGATTGGAAGCGACTCAGGCTGGTACCCATTCGGGGACCGTAGAAAATGTTGTCCCCCAACACCAAAGCCACCGAATCTTTGCCGATGTGGTTGGCGCCGAGCACAAATGCCTGTGCCAGACCGTCGGGCTCTTCTTGCACCAGGTAGGTGATGTCGATGCCGAATTGCGCGCCGTCGCCGAGGAGTCGCTGAAAGCCGGCCGCGTCGTGGGGGGTGGTGATCACCAAAATGTCGCGGATGCCGGCCATCATCAGTGTGGACAACGGGTAGTAGATCATCGGTTTGTCGTAGACCGGCAGCAGTTGCTTGCTGATGCCCACGGTGATCGGATGCAAGCGCGTGCCCGAGCCGCCGGCCAAGATGATCCCGCGCATGTATACCCCCTATTCGACGACGTCGGCCTCGGTGAGTTCGGTGGCCGCAAGCGCGGACGCCAGGTCCTGATGGCGGAACACCGAAGTGACATGGTCATGGACCACCCGAAACGCCGACGCGGCGTCGGTGGCCGCCCCGGGATTGTCCGGGGTGCTGACCTTCTGCTCGACGACAACGACACCGTCGTGCACGTAGATCCGGCCGAGCTCCGCTGTCGATTTGAGCGAACTGGCCCACCTACGTAGCGCCTCGTGGCCCTGTGCGGCTCCGTGCGCGTCGCCGATGTCGATATCGTCGCTGGACAAGGTCACCAACGTCTCGAGGTCGGAGGCATTGAGGGCGTCGTGCCACGCCAGAACGGTGGCGATCTCCGATGTGGTCATGATCTGCAAGTTACCGTGCGCCCGTGGCTACAGAGGTGTGCGGTCCAACCAGTTTTGCCACACCGAGTCGTCGCCGAACATCTCGATACCGGTCTCGGCCACCTCGACTCGGCGCACTATCGCGAGCAACAGCTCGAAGGCGCCGCCGCGTAGCGCCACGGCGCCTTTGCCGTGCTGGTGCGACCAGGTAATACCACCGTCGGAAATAGCGATTGTCCATTCCCCGGCTTCGCCCAGCCCAGGATCGGTGGCGTGCAAGTGCAGGCTGTTGCCGTCCTCCAGCGGCAGGGCTGCCCCGTCGGCCCCGGCCTGGATCTGGACGCGCTCGAGCCATTCGGTGATGGCATCGGCCGCGACATCGGGCTCGAGCGCGAAGTTACTGCCGATCGCGATGGCGGCGTCGGCCCGATGCACCGCCGTTTCGTGCAGCCGGCGCCGGATCCACCAGTTCGCCGGGCGCGATCCCAGGAAAGTCCACACCGGCGTTTCCGCACCCGACAGCACGACGGCGTCAATCAGTCGCTGCGCACCGCCGAGCAGCCAAGAGCTGGCGTCGCCCGGGTCCGGCGGGGGTTTACCGCCTTCGACGGTGCGGGGATCGAGGAAGCGGTCGAGCCGATCGCGAACGATCTGCGCGGCCCAGCGATCACCACGCCCGACGTGGCGGAGCAGCTGCCCAAGGTTCCAGCCCGGGCACGTGGGCACCGGCGTGGAGTCGTCGAAATCGTGGAAAAGTTCCGAAAAAGCGCGGTTCTCCTCGATGAATGCGGCCGCGTAGTCCACGTGGGTCAGGCTACCCGCCGAGATATGCACAGTTAGGAGTTTGTCCACAGCCCGTGATTTCGGCCTGACCGGTGCCGAGCCTCGAGGCTAATATCGAAAGTATGTTCGAGATGTCGTTGCCCAGCGCTGAGTCACTCAAGCATGTCGACGACGCTGCGGTGGTAGCCGCGATCGCCGAGTGCGCGCGAGTGGAGGCTGCGGCCGCAGCACGTCGGTTGGCGGCGACCGCCGAACTAGTGGCCCGCCGCGCGGACGGACCCACCCACATGGCCGGCTGGTCGTGCGACAACTGGGATGCCATGGCCGCCGAGGTGGCGGCTGCGCAGAACATCAGCCACGGCATGGCCTCCGGTCAGATGTATCTGGCCACGGCATTGCGGGACCGGCTGCCAGCGGTCGCAGCCCTATTCGCCGACGGCATCATCAGCGCCCGGCTGGCGAGCTCAATCGTGTGGCACACCGATCTGATCACCGACCCAGACACCATGCAGCTCATCGACCAAAGCCTGGCCGGTGACGTGACGAAGTTCGGGCCGCTGTCAGCAACCAAGACCGCTCTGGCCATCGATGCCATCGTCGACCGCTACGACCCCGAGGCAGTGCGGCGCGCCCGGGCAAGTGCGCGTGGGCGCGACGTGGTGATCACCCCGGCCGACGATCGCTCCGGCACCGCGCATTTATGGGGCTCGCTGCTATCCACCGACGCGGCCGTGTTGGACCGCCGACTCACCCAAATGGCCCATCAGGTCTGCGAAGACGACCCCCGCACTATCGCCCAGCGCCGCGCCGACGCGCTGGGTACCCTGGCCGCCGGAGGTGAGCAGCTTCCCTGCGCCTGCGCAACCCCCGGGTGCCCCGCCAGAGTCGATGCCGACCCGCGGGCAACCGCTGTCGTCATTCACGTCGTGGCTGAGGCCTCATCGCTTGCCGCGACGCCGGACCCACACACTTCGGGTGAGCCCGCGCGGCCACCCATCACCCCAGACACCCTGCCTTCAGCGTGGCTTCCTGGCGGCGCCCCGGTACCGCCTCCGCGGCTGGCCGAGTTGATCGCCGGTGGCGCCACCGTGCTGCCACTGCGCCATCCTGGCGGTAGCCCACCAGAGTCCGGGTACCGCCCCTCAGCCCAGCTGCAACGGTTCATCCGGTGCCGGGATCTGACGTGCCGCTTCCCGGGTTGCGATCGGCCGGCCGAGTGCTGCGATGTGGACCACACGGTCCCTTACCCGCTGGGCCCGACTCACCCGTCCAACCTCAAATGCGTATGCCGAAAACACCATCTGCTCAAAACGTTCTGGGGCGGTCCGGACGGCTGGCGCGACGAGCAACATCCCGACGGCACCATCACCTGGACGACACCTAGCGGACACGTCTACACCACCCAACCGGGTAGCCGGCTTCTATTTCCCGCCCTGTCGTTGCCTACCGGGCAATTGCCCAGCGCCCCAACGGCAGAACGACCGGCGGGCCTGCGTGGCCTGATGATGCCCACGCGTCGCCGTACCCGACAACAAGATCGCGATTACCGCATCTACGCCGAGCGCGCCCTCAACGCCGGCCGAGCCGCCGAACGCAACCAGCCCCCGCCCTTCTAAGGCCGTCGCGCGCCGAGCCTATATACCCGCCAGCCTGCCTGCTGCCAGCGGGCGACATTGAGGCAGTTGCGGCCGTCGACGATGACCCGGGCCCGCACCCAATCGGCTAAATCGTCGGGGTCGAGGTCGACGAATTCCCGCCACTCAGTGAGCACCAGCACCGCATCCGCGCGCTCGCAAGCGTCCGTCACTGAAACCGCGTAGTTCAGCGTCGGGAACTGCCGACGCGCGTTTTCCAGGGCTTTCGGGTCGTACACGTTGACCGCGGCGCCGTTGAGCTGCAGCTGTCCCGCGACATTGAGCGCGGGCGAGTCACGCACATCGTCGGATTCGGGTTTGAACGCCGCGCCCAGCACGGCGATGTTGGCACCCAGGATCGAGCCACCGCACGCCGTGGTGGCCAGTTCGACCATCTTGGTGCGCCGGCGCATGTTGATGCTGTCCACCTCACGCAGGAACGTCAGCGCCTGGTCGGCTCCCAACTCGCCGGCACGGGCCATGAACGCGCGGATGTCCTTGGGCAGGCAGCCGCCGCCGAACCCCAAACCCGCGTTGAGACATTGACGTCCGATCCGCGGGTCGTATCCGAGCGCATCGGCAAGCAGGCTGACGTCAGCACCCGCGGCCTCGCACACCTCGGAGACCGCGTTGATGAACGAAATCTTGGTCGCCAGAAAGGCGTTCGCAGAAACTTTGACCAACTCCGCGGTCTGCAGATCTGTCACCATGAACGGCACACCGGCATCCAGCAAAGGCCCGTACAGCTCGCGCGCAGCCGCCTCGGCGCGCTTCGAATCATCTTGTACCCCAAGTACAATGCGGTCGGGATGCAGGGTGTCGTGCACCGCGAAGCCCTCACGCAGAAACTCCGGATTCCACGCGATCTCGACGTCGACTCCGGGGCGTGCCAGCGCAGCGGCCCTGGTGCCCAGATCGGCCGCGGTGCCCACGGGGACTGTCGACTTGCCGATCAGCACCGATGATCTGGTCAGCCGCGGCACCAGCGTATCGATGACGGCGTGGATATGACGCAGGTCGGCGCCGTATTCGCCCTTCTTCTGCGGCGTGCCAACGCCTAGGAAATGCACGTCGGCGAACTCGGCCGCCATCTCGTAGTCGGTGGTGAAATGCAATCGACCCGCAGCAAGATTGTCGGTCAACATCTTTCGCAGGCCGGGCTCATAGAAGGGAATGTCACCACTGGCGAGCTTGGCGACCTTACCTGGGTCGATATCGACCCCGACGACTTCGTGTCCCAGTTCCGCCATCCCCGCGGCGTGGGTGGCGCCCAGATAACCGGTACCAAAGATGGTGCACCTCATACCACTTGTGTAGGTGGCCGCGATGAGCTAACTGCATCGCGCCGCTAACCGGGAGTCAAACGGGAGATGACAGGTGGCTGCCGGAAACCTAGCGGCGGCCGAACCCTCCGTGACCTCCACCGAAGCCACCGTGACCTGGGCCACCGGGGAATCCGCCACCGCCGTGACCTGGGCCACCGAAGCCACCGTGCCCTGGGCCACCGGGGAACCCGCCGCCGGGACCTGGGCCACCGGGGCCGAAAGGCATCAGCGGCCCACCAAGGATCGGAGGCATTGGTAGCGGAATCGGCAGTGCGGGACCCACCGGCGCCGGAGCCTCAGGAATCGGAACCGGAACCACTGCCGGAACGTCCGGTACCGGAGCGGGAGCGGCAGGTACCGGAACAGGGGCCGCCGCCGGAACCTCAGGAACCGCAGCAGGCGCCGGAGCTGGCACCGGAGCAGGAGCTGCCTGCGCCGGCTGGGCGGGGGCGACGATGTTACGGGCGGGATCGGGCCGGACACCGGCCGTTGGCCGGATAGCGATCGCCAGCGAAACGACCAGCGCCGCCACACCCACGATGAAGATCCCCGCGAACACGCTGCCAACTAGCCCGAACGACCTCCAGTCGCGATGGCCTGCGCCGATGAAACTGGTCGCGGCGGTGTGCGCGCCGGTATAGGCGTCGGCAAAGTCGTCAGAGACAGCACTGTAAGCGAGGCCGTCGTCGCCCGATTCCGGGACGTCGAAGTAGCCGGGAGCGATTGCAAACGGGTCCACGGCTCCGGTGAACGGATCCTGCGCGTAGGCCCGCGCCGCGGTGGACGACACAAACAGCGGCGCATTCGCCGACGCCAGCGCCGCTCCCCGGGCCAGCGCGCTATCCGGCTCTTCAGGCGCCGTCAACGGAAGCGTGGTTGCCGCCTCCAGCGCGGGCTTGATCATCGGGATGTCGATGCCGGCGCCGACGACAAACACGGCGTCCGGGCGCGTCGCTAACGCCTCAGCACCAGAGACCATCGTGACCAACTGGGCCACCGCCGTCTCGTCGTCTTCGGGTAGAGCCTGCCGATGGACGTCGCCGATCGACCCGTCCGCGGTGTCGACAACCGCCAACGTCGCGGTATCGGGCTCGATGAACAACAGCGCCGTTTGGGCATAGTTAGTTTCGTTGCCGACCGCTTGAGTCAGTGCGGCCGCGGCCAAAAAGGCCGAGACCAGCATCACATTCTCGATCTTGTGGGCAATCAGCGCATCACGCAGCACCGCGGCCTCGACGGGATCTGTCCAGGTGACTCCAGTCGACGTCAGCTGGTAGCCGCCCGCGGCTGCGCCCTCGCGGGTCCCCAAGATCGCCGAGATCACTTGGTCGGCTGGGCAGACTGCCGCATCCTGCTCAGGGGCAACGTCGAACTTGTCTTCATCGACGGTGGCACCATCGCCATTTTCACCTTCGACCAGCACCACCCGGACCGCAGTCGGCGCCATCGACACACCAAGTACGGTTTCCATAGCTCCCCTCCATGGTCATGCCCGGGACGTCGTAAGTCCCCCCATGTATTCCCCTTGCCGCCCGAGTTTACGCGCATTCTGGCGTTGGGGATCGGGCGCGATGGCGGCCTGCCCGAACCGATTTGCCGGCTTCTACGTGACGGTTATCGGCGCCCGAAGCCGCCGTGGCCGCCACCGAAGCCGCCGAATCCGTGGCCACCACCAAAACCACCGAATCCGTGCCCGCCGCCAAAGCCACCGAATCCGTGGCCACCGCCGAAGGGCCCGTGGCCACCGCCGAACGACCCCCGCCCGTGCCCGCCACCGAAGCGGCCACCGGCGGAGGGACCACCGTGGTCAATGCCAAGCCTGGGCTCGGACTCCCGCATCCCAGGTGGGACAACCGGCATGCGAGGTACGGGAACCAGCACGGGCGGAACCACCGGAACCGGAGCCGCGGGGAGCGGAGCGATGGCCGGCGGGTTCAACGGATGGGGCGCCGCCACCGGCGTCGGCATCTCGAGTCTGGGCTTCGGGACGGACGCCTGAGGTACCCCCGGCTGGGTTGGGACGATGATGTTTTGATCGGGACTCGGCCGCAGAGCGACTGTCGGGCGGATGCTTATCGCCAGCGCAATCTCCAGCGCCACAACCGCGCTGATGACGACCACCGCTGCCATGCTCCCTAACAGCACGATCGGCCTGCGCGCCCCGTCCAGACCGGCTCCGACTACCGTTTCTGCGTCACTGTCCTCGTCCGGCACGGCGCTGTAGGCGACGTTGTCCTTACCTGGCTTGGCACCGGCGGGAAGCTCGGGAACGCCTCCGGGAACCTGTCCGGCGAACGCTAACGGATCCACCTCGCCGGTGCTGGGATCCAGCGCGTAAGCCTGCGCGGCTGTGGACGACGCGAACAACGGCGCGTTCGCCGATGCCAGCGCCGCGCCGCGGGCCAGCGCCATCTCCGGCTCATCAGGTACGGACAACTCAAGGGACGTCGCGGCCTCCAGGGCCGGCTTGATCAGCGGGATATCGACGCCAGAACCGACCACGACGATGCCGTCCGGGGACGTTTCCAGCGATTCCGCATCGGAGACCATCTCGACCAGGTCGGCCACTGCCTGGTCCTCGTCATCAGCCAGGAGTCTCCGGTGAATGTCGGCGATCGACCCATCGGCGGTGTGGACCACAGCCAAGGTCGCGGTGTAGGGCTCGACGAAGAGCAGCGCGGTGTGCGCATAGTTAGTAGCATCGCCAACAGCCTGAGTCAGTGCGGCCGCGGCCATAAAAGCCGAGACCAGCATGACGTTCTCGATCTTGTGGGCAATCAGCGCATCACGCAGCACCGCGGCCTCGACGTGATCGCTCCAGGTCACCCCCGCCGAAACCAGCTGGTAGCCGCCTTCTATGGCGCCTTCCCGAGTCCCCAAGATGGCCGAAAGCACCTGGCCGGATGCGGCGGAGGGCGACGCGTCCTCGGCCACGTCGAAGTCGTCCTGGTCGACCGTGACCCCGTCGGCGCCTTCACCTTCGACCAGCACCATGCGGACCTTCGATGGCGCCATAGAAACGCCAAGTACGATGCCCACCACCGCTCTAGCTCCCCTGGGTTCTTGACCGGCCTGTGTTCGACGGTACCCGCGTCACCCTGGGTGCCGTAACACCAAACGTGGTGCTTTAACCGCGTTGCAACACTTGAACGACACCCAGCGGTCAGCAGTTGGCTACCTGTGGCCGCCGCCACCGCCGTGGCCGCCCCCACCGCCGCCACCAAAGCCCCCGTGGCCGCCGCCGCCGAAGCCGCCGCCACCACCGAAGCCGCCGCCGCCGCCAAAGCCGCCACCGCCGTGCCCGCCGCCGCCAAAGCCGCCAAAGGGCCCGCCGCCGCCAAAGCCGCCGAAGGGCCCACCGCCGCCGAAGGGCCCGCCGCTGGACGGCCCGCCCTCGTCACCGCCGCGGCCACCGCCGCCGAAGGATCCACCGCCACCCCCGAAGGGTCCACCGCCGAAGGGCCCGCCCTCGTCACCGCCATGCCCCCCACCGCCGAACGGCCCAGGACTAGCCGGCTCACCGCCGCCAAACGGTCCACCGCCGCCACCGCCGAACGGCCCAGAGCTACCGGGCTCACCGCCGCCGGGGCCACCGGGGCCTGCGCCGGGGGCGTGAATGGAACTACCCCCGCCTGCGCCGCCGGGGCCCGAACCGGGGAAGCTACCGTGCTGGCCGCCCGGGCCGCTGGATCTGGGTAGCGTGCCTTCATTCGGGGGCATCTGGTGCACGGGCGACTGGGGACTCAGGCCCGTTTCGGGCTGCTCCGGGACGTGGACTTGCGGTTGCGAAAGGCGCGGCGCCTGGAGCATTGGCGGGCTTTCTACCGGGTTGGGAGCCGGCAAGTGCAACGGTGGCATGGGAACCGCCGCCACCGGGGGAACCACAACTGGAACCGGCATCACCGGAGCCGCTGGAACCGGAGCCGCAGGAACCGCAGCCGCGGGCAGCGGGTTCAAAGGCCTGGGCGCAGCCACCGCCGCCGGCACGCTCATCGGCTTCGGGGCCGACGCTTCAACTGCGGGCGGCGCAGGGGCCTGCTGGGTTGGGACGATGAGGCTTTGGTTGGGGCTGGGCTGCAAAGCGACGGTCGAGCGGATGCCGACTGCCAGAGCAATCTCCAACGCCACCAGGGCGCTGATGCCGACCACCGCCAACCCGCTACCGAGCAGTAGAACCGGCCTGCGGCGCTGGGCGCTGTCGTCCGGGTTTGGCGCATCGGATATGAGAACGGTTGGGGCATCGGCGTCGTCGTCCGGCACAAGGCTGTAGGCGAGATCGTCCTCGCCTCGCTCAGCACCGGAGGAAGCGTGAGAAATATCAAGGTATTCGGGCACGAACGGGTCGACCGCACCGGTGCCTGGGTCTTGCGCGTAGGCCAGCGCCGCGGTGGACGAGGCGAACAACGGCGCGTTGGCCGACGCCAAAGCCGCCCCCCGGGCCAGCGCCGTCTCCGGTTCCTCGGGCGCGCTGACGCTGAGCGATGTAGCCGACTCCAGAGCCGGTTTGATCGAGGCGATGTCGACGCCGGAGCCGACCAAAAACACGCCACGCGGAGCAGTTTCCACTTCCTCCAGGCCGGCGAGCATCCCGGTGAGTTGCGCGGTGGCCTCGTCGCTTGAGGCGTCGTCGATCGATTCTTTGTAGACATCGGTGATAGAGCCGTCGGCGGTCTCGACGACAGCCAAAGTCGCGCTCTCGGGTTCGACGAAAAGCACCGCGGTGCGGTCGTAACCCATTGCACCGCCAACAGATTGGGCTAGCGCAGTCGCGGCAAGAAACGCCGAGACCAACATGACGTTTTCAAGTTTGTAGGCGGCCAGCGCGTCGCGCAGCACGGCCGCTTCGACCGGGTCGGTCCACGTCACCCCGATAGAGGACAAGTGAAGGCCGGAGTCGGCTGCGCCTTCTCGGGTACCCAAGATCGCGGAGATCACTTGATCGGGCACGCCGGCGGTTGCGGACTCACCAGTCGCCACGACGTCGAATTCGTCGTCTTCGACCAGGGCGCCGTCGGCATTTTCGCCTTCGACCACAATCATCTGGACCGAGGCCGGTGCCATCGACACTCCGAGCACGATATCCACAACCAACCCCCTCCCAAAGGTGTCGCTAAGCAAGCCATGGTTGAACGGAGGAGAAACCATGGACCAACTAATGATCGCGCACAATGGCTGTGCGCGCGCCCTATCGAACCTGTGTAGACCGTATGAAGTTCAGATAGGACCGAGATGGTGTCGGTCCCCGCTGGCCCTGGTACTTCGACCCGGCGCGCGAACTGCCATAAGGGTGTTCAGCCGGACTGGTCAACCGCAGGATGCACAGCTGTCCGATTTTCATGCCCGGCCACAAGGTTATCGGGAGGTTGGCGACGTTGGACAGCTCGAGCGTGATGTGACCGCTGAAGCCGGGATCGATGAAACCCGCGGTCGAGTGCGTCAGCAGGCCCAGACGGCCGAGAGATGATTTGCCTTCCAGACGTCCCGCCAGCTCGTCGGGCAGGGTGATGAGCTCCAGCGTCGAGCCGAGCACGAACTCGCCCGGGTGCAGCACGAACGGTTCTCCGTCAACGGGTTCCACCAGGCTGGTCAGCTCGTCTTGCTGCTGTGCGGGGTCGATGTGGGTGTAGCGGGTGTTGTTGAAGACCCGGAACATACAGTCGAGGCGAACATCAATGCTGGACGGCTGCAGCAGGGTGTCGTCGAACGGGTCGATGCCCAGCCGGCCGGCGGTGATTTCGGCCCTGAGGTCGCGATCGGAGAGCAGCACCTGACGAGCCTATCTGCTGGCAGGAGACCGGGTGCTAGCCTTCCTAGACAACTGCGCCGATGTAGTTCAATGGCAGAACATCAGCTTCCCAAGCTGAATACGCGGGTTCGATTCCCGTCATCGGCTCCACTCTGACCAGCGCCGACGCTGTTCGAACTGTTCGAATCACAGGCTCAGTGTCACGACGATGTCACGTTGATGATGGTCGACCCAGCAGCCTTCAGCGCATCGGCCTGTGAATGCGCGTAGAGCAGCGGCCTTCACTGCGTCCCGCCAGTACCGGGACAGCACGGCAGGTGAGTACGGCTCCCCGGCCTCATTGCTCACCACGTGGTCGAACGCGCCGATGCCCAGCGCCAAGCGCTCGGCGGCTTGCCGGCGGGGTAGGGAGCCGCGACCGCCGCGCGCAACCCCCCGTGTAGGGGGCGATTACCTCGTGTCGATCCGCCTGGGGCCACCCAGGTCAGGCCTGGAGCCGATGGTCTCGATGTCGCGTATGCGCGCATACGCGCAGCGCAGAGCCGGGTACTACCCGCTGTACATCACACCAAAGTCAAAGTACAAAGAAATTTGACTTTGGATGTACTTTGGCCTTCGTTAGACGTTGGGCGTAGCACGACGAGGAACGGGATCGGCCACGATGAAAACTCCAATGCCACCACCTTCGGTCGAGGCGATCATGGATGGGTTCATGGGCGACGCGAAGCGCATGGTCGACATTCTCATGAGAGTTGGCGATGACGAGAGCTACCTCGCCTGGGACAAACTGAGGCACAAAGAACCACCGGCGGACCTGACTCACGAAGAGTGGTGGGCCGGGCTCAAGTTCCGGCGTATGGCCAACATGCGCAACTTGCCGTTGGAGCTGGTCGGCGGCGGCCACATCAGCTATAGCCTCCCCGACAACGTGCTTCGCGAGCTCGACTACGTTTCGCAGCGCGCCAGTGGCCAGATTGCGCTGCCGGAAGAGGTGGTCTCGAAAACATCGCGCGACAGATATGTAGTCCAGTCGCTAGTTGAAGAGGCTATTAGCTCGAGCCAACTTGAAGGAGCCTCCACGACGCGTCGTGACGCTCGGAGGATGCTTGCCTACGGCGAGGAGCCAAAGGATCGAAGCCAGCAGATGATTCTCAATAACTATCGGGCCATGCAACACATTCGTGAGATCAAAGACCAGCCATTCACTCCTGGAACGATCTGCGAAGTCCAACGGATCGTCACCGAGAAAACCCTGGACGATCCCAACAGCGCCGGCCGGATCCAGAGCAACCCGGACCCGGCGGATCGCGTGAAAATACTCGATGAGGAGGATCGGTTGCTCCACCAGCCTCCGCCCGTCGAGGAGTTGCCCGAACGCCTAGAGAAGCTGTGCGCCTTCGCGAACGCAGATATCAACGCCAAGCCCTATGTCCCGCCGGTAGTGCGGGCGTTGACGATCCACTTCATGATGGGGTACGACCACTACTTTGAGGATGGCAACGGCCGCACCGCGCGGGCGCTCTTCTACTGGAGCATGCTCAAGCAGGGGTACTGGCTCACCGAGCACTTGGCCATTTCGCTAATCCTGAAGGAAGCGCCATCCAAGTACGCCAGATCCTTCATCTACACAGAGCAAGACGGTGGAGACCTCACCTATTTTTTGATCTACCACCTTGAGGTGGTCAGGCGGGCTTTGATTGCGCTCGACGCGTACCTGCACAAGAAGACGTTAGAGCTGCAACGCGCCCGTGCGCTTTTGGCCGGCGGTCCCGGCGGGTTCAACCATCGTCAGATCGCGCTTCTCCAGTCGGCGACTCGCAACCCTTCGAATTACTACACAGCTGAGTCCCACATGAATTATCACGGTGTTTCGAAGCAGACGGCGCGCAACGATCTGTACGACCTTGAGAAGCGCGGTTTGCTTAAGCGTACGAAGATCCACCGCCAGTTCGCTTGGATACCGAAGGGAGATTTGCTCAAAACGCTTGAAGCGGTTAAAGAGTAGTGCGGCAAGCCGACATTAGTTCGCTTCGTCGGCAACGCACATGTTGCGACCTTTTCGCCTCGGCCCCTGTAAGTTCGGGTTGCCCTCAATCCCATACCTCTGCCGGAACAGCCACTGGCCGCCTCGCTTCAAGCCGGCGAACTTCCTGTTGGTCAGCCGAACCTACACAACCGATTACGGGGAGCGAGAGCGCTACTGCGATACCACGTATCTACCCCCTGCAAGAGGCTGCGAACATGCTCCGGGTCGATCCCAGACGGCTCAGGGAGTCGATCCCAGTAGTCAGCCGCCAAGAACCAGGGAAGGCGCGAGGCCGGTCAGCATTGAGTTGACCGCGTCGGAGATCAATTGCTCGTCGAGCGGATCGATCATCTTGTTGTTGGCCATTGTCGCTAAGCCCTGCAGCGTCGCGAACATCAACGTGCCGATCCGGCGCACCTCGCCTGGTGCCAGTTCGCCGGTCGACTGGCCCCTCTCGACGAGCCGTCGCACCGGCGCGAAACTCACCTCGCGCGCACGTACCAGCGCGTCGGAGGCGTCGGCGAGATACCGGCTCCCGGACATCAGGTCGACCAACGCCGGGTTGTCGGCGGCGAACCGGACATAGGCGATCGCGACGTCTTTCAGTACGGCGACGAATTCGCGATCGTCGGGCTCGGCTGCCGCTGCCAGCGTGCACCCCAAGCGGTGAAACCCCTCGGCGACAAGGGCTTCCAATAACGCGGCCTTGTCCGCGAAATGGCGACGCGGGGCACCGTGACTGACTCCGACCGCGCGGGCGAGCTCGCGCAATGACAAACCATCGACGCCCGACACCCGCAGAGTCGCTTCGGCCTGTGTGAGCAGCGCAGCCCGAAGGTCGCCGTGGTGATAGCGACTGTCGGCCATGCCCTGACGATATCAAGAATGTTGTCGTTGACAGCATTGTTGTCGTTGACTACATTCACGTCAGAGTGAGCCCGGTCACAGTTCGTCGCGAGGGTCTTTGGAGGGAGCGCCATGCCGGCCGAAGGCGTGCGTACAGTCCGAAGCTTCTGCCGGATCTGCACCTCGGTGTGCGGAATTCTCGTAGAGGTCGACGGCGATGTGGTGACCCGTGTGCGCGGCGACCGCGAACATCCGCTGTCACAGGGCTACACGTGTCCGAAGGGACGTGCGCTGCCGCAGATGCACCACCACCCCGACCGGATCGAGCGGCCGCAGATGCGCATCGACGGCCGGCTGCGGGACACCACATGGGAGGCCTGTCTCGACGATCTCGGCGCACGGATCCGTTCTGTCATCGAGCGTCACGGCCCCGCGGCGGTGGGCATTTTCTTCGGTACCGGCGTCGGCATGGACGCCACCGGGACCCGAGTGGCCGAGGCATTGCACGCAGCGATCGGCACGCCCGCCAGGTTCAGTCCGCTGACCATCGACGGCACCGCCAAGCCGTTAATCTCGGATCTGGTAGGCGGATTCGTGGGACTGTCCGGTCGACCCGACTACGACAACGTCGACTTCATGGTCTTCGTCGGCACCAACCCGGTGATCTCGCACGGCCACGCGATCGCCGTGCCGAATCCCACCGGCACCGTGCGCGCGATCGCCAAGCGTGGCCAGGTCTGGGTCATCGATCCACGACGCACTGAAACGGCCCGATTGGCAACCGACCACCTCGCGCCGCGACCCGGAACCGACCACGCCGTGCTGGCGTACCTGGTGCGCGAAATCTTGTGCGACGGCGCCGATCCCGACGTGCTAGTGCAAGACGCGGAGCTGCTGGCCACCGTTGTCGAGCCGTTTACGCTCGCGCGCGCTGCGGAACTGGCCGACGTCGCGCCCGACGAGCTGGTACGACTCCGTGACGCGGTGCGAGCCGCCGATCGCGTTGCGATCGAAACGGGCACCGGCGTGACCATGACGGCCGACAAGGCCAACGCCACGCAGTGGCTCGCGTGGGTCTTGATGATCCTGACCGGATCGATGAATAGGCCCGGCGGCTTCTGGTTTCACCCTGGATTCGCCTATCAGCTCGAGGCATTCGAGCTTCCCATCTCGCCACCGGATGGCTCATTCGGTCCTGGCCCGCGCAGCCGTCCCGGCACCCAGTCGTTCATGGCCGAATGGCCTTGCGCCGCACTGTCCGACGAAATCGAAGCGGGCAACATCCGCGCGGTGCTCAATCTCGGCGGGAGCCTGTTGACGTCGTTCCCGGACACCGCTGCCCTGGAACCGGCGCTGCGCAAGCTCGAGGTACTTGCCACCACGGAGATCATCGCCAACAAGACCGCGGCGCTGTCGACGCATGTGCTTCCGACGAAGGATCAGCTCGAACGGTCGGACGTCACGATCTGGGACGCGCTCAGCTCACGAGTGTCGGCTCAGCACACGCCGGCTGTCGTGGCCCCGGTCGGCGACCGGCGCTCGATGTGGTGGTTCCTGGCCGAACTCGGCCAGCGGCTCGGACACAACGTCGCCGACTCGACGCAGTCCGACGACATGATCCTCGCGGGAGTGACAGCCGCTGCCCGATGCTCGTTCGGCGAGTTGGCAGAAACCGGCTGGGTCGATGCCGGCCACGAACTGCCCGCGCCGTGGGTGGAGCAGCACATCGAGCGAATGGGCGGGTGGCGGCTGGCGCCACGCGTGCTCGTCGACCAGTTGGCTGCGCTGCGGGACCCCGCGCCGCTGGTGCTGACTCCACGCCGGCAGATGCGGCGGCTCAACGCCCAGTTCGACTTCCTCGGCGATCCCGCCGATGTCCTGATCCATCCCGACGACGGCGCCGCGGCGGGCATCGTCGACGGCGGTGCGGTGACGGTCCGCAGCGCGCACGGGGAGTTGACCGGCGTGGCAAAGCTAGACCCTGCCATCCGCCGCGGCGCGGTCTCTGTACCGCACGGCCACGTCGACGCGAATGTCAACGCGCTGACGAACAAGGACGATATCGACTTGGTGACCGGGATGGTGCGTTATTCCGGCGTGCCGGTGAGTTTGCACCCGGTCCGGTGAGCACGAACCATCGAGTGGTCCAGTGGGCCACCGGCAACATCGGCCGCAAAGCCCTGCGTGGAATCATCGAACACCCCGCTTTGACGTTGGCGGGCCTGCATGTCTATGACCCCGACAAGATCGGGCGAGACGCCGGCGAACTCTGCGGGGTGGATCCCGTCGGTGTTCCGGCCACCGGGCGTATCGAGGACGTGCTGGCCGTCGGTGCCGATTGCGTGATCTACATGCCTCGGATGTTCGACATCGATGACGTCTGCCGGCTGCTGGAATCCGGCGCGAACGTGGTGACGACGTGCGGCCAGTTCCACCATCCGCCGAGCATCGACCCCGCGATGAGGGCACGCGTCGAGGACGCCTGCAAGGCAGGCGGTACGTCAATTCACAGCACGGGAAGTAGCCCCGGCTTTATCTCCGAGGCCGTGCCGTTGGTCATGATCTCGATCCAGCGGCGGTTGGACAAGCTCACCATCGACGAGTACGCGGACTTGTCGAAGCGCGATTCACCCGAGTTGTTGTTCGGCCTGATGGGATTCGGCCGCGATCTCGCTCCATTCCAGGATTTCCGCGCCGACCACCTGCGGTCCAGCTTCGGGCCGTCGCTGCGGTTGGTTGCCGATGCGGTCGGCCTGCCGTTGGACGACGTGACGGCCAGAGGAGAGTTGGCCACGACACCGCGGGAAACCGACATCGCCGCGGGCACGCTGAAAGCGGGATCGGTCGCCGCGCAGCGGGTTACGGTTTCGGGCATCCGCGCCGGCCACGAGCTCATTACTTTCCGCGCCACCTGGTACTGCACCACCGACCTCCAGCCAGCCTGGGATCTCCGGGACACCGGCTGGCATATAGCGGTGCACGGCGACGCGCCGCTGGACGTCGAGATGCGGATGCCAGTGGCGCTGGAGCAGATGGCCGAGACCTCACCGGGATACACAGCGAATCGTGCGGTCAATCTGGTGGCGGCGGTGTGTGCGGCGCCGCCAGGTATACGGTCGACGCTGGACCTGCCACATGCAGTCATCACATTGGGCTGAGGCACGGTCGCTGGTGGTCCCAGGAATTACTTTCCCACGCTGAATACGCGGGTTCGATTCCTGTCATCGGCTCCCCGCTGACCGGTAGGTCCGCGACAGCAGTGCCGGTAGGTGCTTGACACCCCGGGATTCGGACTACGGGAGGGGCCGGCATGTCGCGGGAGTGGCGGGTGTCCGAGATGCTGCGTGGAGGCTCCCGCGGAAGGCCCGAAAGCCAATCAGTAAGTCAGTACCTCAGTATATAAAGGGGTACGGATTCCCGCGATGAACGCCACCCTGTGCGCGTCGCGGGACTGTCGCCGGCTGCGTGCAGCCGGCCGCACCCAGGACCTGGTCGGGAACCGCCGTTTTGCCAGCGACGTTGCGACATTTTCAAAACGATAGCTACCTGGAATACAATTCGGATTCTCAGGGAGAGTGTCGCGGATGAGATAGCTGGCGGTCCCGCTAGAGCAAACGGTCCTTGGCCGCGCCGGTGACTGCGCCTGTTTCGGACGCGTGAATGCGTGAATTATGAAGTACTGAAGCGCGGAAGTACGTCGATCAGTACGTCAGTAGATGGCATATGAGCTGCGCGTAATGCGGATCAGGTGATACTGATCTGGGTATCGACATCGATACTGAAAGACGCAAATAAGTATCGGCTTGAAGTCGTTATGTAAAATACTGAATTGCATTATTGTGAGCAGTAGTCAATGCCGTATTGATGTCACGCTGACAGCATTCTTTAATGTTATTTCTATTGTTTGCTCAGAAATTCTGCAGTAGCGTTTGGGGTGTCAGAACACAGTCTTGGAAGGAGCCTCTAATGTTGATGTCACTGCGTTCAGTCCGGGGCGTAGCCGCCGGTGCGGTGGGTGCCGGCGCGCTGACCGGAGCAATGCTGTTCGGCGCCATCCCCGCGGCGCAGGCCGCCCCCGCGCCTGCTACAAGCTTCGCGGTTGCCGGTCCGCACGGCGGCGCACCGCTCAGCCCTGGCCCGATCCCAACCCGCGGCGGCTTCGGCGGCCACGGCGGCTTCGGCGGCCATGGCGGCTTCGGCGGCCACCACGGCGGCTTCGGCGGCCGGCACGGATTCTTCGGCGGCCACCACGGCGGCTTCGGCGGCCGGCACGGATTCTTCGGCGGCCACCACGGATTCTTCGGGCGCTGACTCATCCACTCGTGGTCCTCAACCACCAGCACCGCGCGGCGGCCGGTCAGCCTCGTCCTGCCAACAGTTATTAGGCTGGCCGGCCCGCGCTGAGGGGGGATCCATGCCGACCTGACAATCGTCAGGTCGGCATGGATCTGTTTGGAGCTGCCCGCGTGGTCGTTCTGCTGTACCGGGCGCTCACCTGCTGGATCCCCGTAGTCATCGGCTGGCCAATGAGCAACCTTGCATGCTGACTTCGGCTAGCCTCGTTCCTCGTGGCCGGCTCGGATAACGGCCCGATTTTTGGAGATGCAATAGATGAAATACTTGACAGCGGCAACAATTGCCATGGCGCTGAGTCTCGCGCTTTCGGGCTGCGGCTCCGACAACAAGACATCCACATCCACATCCACATCGACGTCCACGTCGGCATCACCGACATCGTCGGCAACCAGCGCGACACCGGGCGCGCAGGCCCACAAAACCATCGCCGACTACATCAGGGACAACCACATTACGGAGACCCCCGTCCATCAGGGCGATCCTGACTCCCCCACCATCGATCTGGCGTTGCCCGATGGTTGGAAGATCAACGAAGGCTCCGGCGCGGCATATGACACCATCGTCTTGGCCCAGCCAGCGAATCCCTCCGATCCGCCCACCATCTCGGTGTTCGTCTCCAAGCTCACCGGTGACGTCGACCAAGCGAAGATCATCCAATACGCCCCGGGCGAGTTGCAGAATCTGCCCGGATACGACGGCTCCGGCAACGGAACGGCGGCCACGCTTGCCGGCCTCCAAGCCTGGCAGCTGGATGGCACCTACATGAAGGACGGCAAGAAACGGACCGTCGCGCAGAAGACGGTGGTAATCCCCAGCCACGGCGCCGTGTTCGTACTTAAGCTCAACGCCGATTCACTCGAGAGCGACCAAGGGCCGTTGATGGACGCCACTAACGAAATCGACGACCAAACGAAAATCACCCCCTGACGCCGGTGATCCCGACTGGTGTCAAGGCGACCGCGACGGCACTGATCGGGTTTGTCGTCTTCGTCGTGCTGCTGTTCCTGCCGGCCGGGACGTTCGACTACTGGCAAGCGTGGTTGTTCATCACCGTCTTCGCGGCCTCCACCTGGGTCCCGGCCGCGTACTTGATCCGGACGAACCCGGCCGCCCTGGAACGACGGATGCGTGCGGGACCGTTGGCGGAAACGAGGACGGTGCAGAAGGTCGTCATTGGTGTCGCGGGAGTCTCGGCGCTGGGTCAGCTGGTGCTGTGCGCGGTCGACCATCGGTTCGGGTGGTCCGCGGTGCCCGCGGCGGTTTCGGCGGCCGGCGATCTGCTGGTGGCGGTCGGCCTGGGCATCGCTCTGCTGGCGGTCGTACAGAACAGTTATGCGGCCGCCAACGTCACCGTTGAGGCTGGCCAGAAGACGGTGTCGACGGGTCTGTACGGGTTCGTCCGGCATCCGATGTACCTCGGCAACCTGGTCATGATGGTGGGCATCCCACTCGCCCTCGGCTCGTACTGGGGCCTTCTGATCCTGGTTCCCGGGGTTTTCGTGCTGGCCGTCCGCATCGTCGACGAGGAGAAGATGCTTGAGCAGGAGTTGGACGGATACGGTGACTACGCGCGGAAGGTCCGTTATCGGTTGATGCCGTATGTCTGGTAGCACCGCCATGGCGGGTGACGGCCCGGCCGCTATCCATGGGTGAACTCAATGTCCGGCACCTACGTAATCAAGGCATGGACGCTTCCGAGGCGACTCGTAATGGCCAGCGCGCCACAGTGACCGTCGACCGCGACGGCATCATCCAGCAGTGGGGTGATGGAGTCACCGAGGTTGTGGGTTATTCAGCGGACGACGTGCTCGGCCGAAATCTCGACATTGTCATCCCGCCCGCGCTTCGGGCCCTGCATTGGTGGGGCTTTGATCGGGCGATGAAGCGCGGCCGAATGAGCCGCGGGAAGCTCACGGTTCCGGCTCTTCGCAATGACGGGCGGATAGTCGTTGCCAACGCGACTATTGAATTGATACCCGGCAAGGGCGGAGGTACAGACGGCGCAGTGGTCACCTTCGTTGGTGTCGGCTCTCCGTGGCGAGGGACGGCCTGGCGGGCCGCGCTGGCACCGATCGACCTCACGCGCCGGATCTGGGAGCGCGCCCGAACCAACCATTGAGACGATGCGGCACGGCCGAAATTAAACGGTGGCGTGGCCCGAGTCGGTGAACCATTGGCCGCCGGCGTTCGTACAGAAGGTATGACCGCCCAACAGCCCGGGGTGGACGGCGACATCGATGGAATGTGGTCGCCGGCGTTGGCGCGCGGGCTGGTTCGCGACGATGTGGTGCGCTGGATGCGCTATTGCGATGGCTACACCGACCTGCTCTGCCCGAGTGTCCCGGCGCAGCGCAGCGTCGCGCGGCGCGCGGTGCACAGCCCTCGGGTGGCGGCGCTGTATGAGCGGGCCCGGCGCCCGATCATGGTCGCGGCGATGCGCCTACCCGGGGTGTCCATATCCGCAGAACGCGACCGGGCTGCCGCAGCCCTGCGTCTGGTCGGCGAGCAGCAGGTGCTCAACGTGGCCTGCGGCGCGGCTGATTTCACCAGTTTCTTCGCGGAGCGGCTCGGCGGGGATGGTTTCGTCATTGGGCTGGACAATTCGGTGGCGATGATGGAGCGCGCAGTCCGCGACAACAGCAGCGCCCGGGCGGTCTACATGCGCGCCGATGCGCTCAGCCTCCCCTTCAACAACGGCGTATTCGACGCGGTGTGCTGCTTTGCCGCCCTGCACCGCATGCCGGAGCCGTTCGGCGTGCTCCACGAGATGGTACGGGTGCTCTCCCCGGGGGGAAAGATCGCGGTGACGACAAGCTATGGTCGCGAATCCTTGCTGGTACGAAAGGCAATCGAACTGGGCGCCACGGTCTGCGGGGTGCGGGTCTTCGACCGCAGCACCATCCCGGCCTTTCTCGCGGCGGCTGGACTGATCGACATCGACCAGCAGCTGCGCGGAATCTCCCAGCTGGTGATCGCACGCCGGCCCGACCCGGGCACCGAGATCCAACCTTGGCGCCGGTCGGCCGGGGGGCTCCGCCGCAGGTCGACCAGCCATTGAGATCTCCGCGGACCGACCCAACTACCGCGGCATGAAACCCATGCGCGGCGGAGTCCGGCTACGCGGGGTCAGCAAGACCTACGGCGAGGGCGCGGCTGCGGTGCAAGCGCTGCGCGACATCGATCTTGATATCCCCGCCGGCGAGTTCGCAGCGATCCTGGGTCCGAGCGGATCGGGCAAGACCACGCTGCTCAACGTCATCGGCGGCATCGAATCTGCCGGCTGCGGCACCATCGTGGTGGCGGGGCAGGATATTTCGGGGCGCCGACCGCGCAATCTGGGCGCTTTCCGCCGCGCACATGTCGGTTTTGTATTCCAGTTCTTCAATCTGATTCCCACCCTCACCGCATACGAGAACGTGCAGGCGCTGATCGAGCTGACGGGCCGGGGGGACCGTGGCAGCGTTTCAGATCTGCTCGCCGCCGTGGACTTGTCGGATCGTGCCGGTCACTTCCCGGCGCAGCTCTCCGGTGGAGAACAGCAGCGGGTCTCGATCGCCCGAGCGCTGGCCACCGACCCCGACCTACTGCTCGCCGACGAGCCGGCGGGCGCATTGGACGTAGCGACCGGGCGTCGCGTTCTGGAGTTGCTGCGGCACACCAGTCGCGCCGGACGCGGCGTGATCATGGTGACTCACAACGAGGCCGCCGCCCAGGTCGCCGATCACGTCATACGGATGCGCGACGGCGCCATCGTGTCCGCCGACCACAACACCCTGCCGGCCGACGCCGCGACGATCCGTTGGTGACGCCGCCGTGATGGGTCGTGCCTTGCAGAAGAAGGCCCTACGCGACCTGCGACGGCGGCTGCCTCAGGCAGCCGCTATCGGCGTGACGGTGATGCTGGGGGTACTGCTGTACGTCGTCAGCTACGATTCCTTTCGCAACGTGCAGGCGTCGTACGACCGCACCTACGCCAGAACGCATTTCGCCGATCTGACCGTGACAGGCGGTGACCCCGACACGGTCGCCGCGGCGGTCGCCGAGAGCGGCGGCGTCGAGCGCGTCGAGACCCGCACCCAGGTGGATCAACCGATGATGATCGGGGCCACCAAACTCGTCGGACGGGTCGTCGGAATGCCGCCCGCGAGCGGCACCGAAATCAATGAAATCGACGTCGTCGCCGGGAGGCTCCCCGATCCCGCACGCGACGACCAGGTTGTCGTCGAACGTCACACCGCCCACACCTTCGGTCTCGCCCCCGGCGGCCATGTGCAGGTGTTCGACGGCACTAGATGGCACCAGGTAACCATTGCGGGCGTCGCGCAATCGCCCGAATATCTCTGGCCCGCGCGCAACCGCCAAGACGTTCTCGGCGATCCCCATGCGTTCGCCGTGATGTTCGCACCCGAACGCCTCGCCCGGACACTGTCGGGGCGCATCACGCCCAACCAGACGTTGGTCGAGATGACCGACGCTGCAACGCAGTCCGACCGAGACCGCGTCACCCGCCTGGTCCGTTCGGCCGGCGCCGTGGATATCGAGGACCGTGGCGATCAACCGTCCAATGCCGCGTTGCACGAAAACTTCAACGGATTCAGGGTCATGGCGATCGGGTTTCCCGCGTTGTTCCTGACCGCCGCGGCGATCGCCGAGTACGTGTTGATCACTCGCGTGATCCACACCGAACGACCGATCGTCGGCACCCTCGTTGCCCTGGGTGCCCGCCGCGGCGCCGTCATCCGGCACTACGTGTGGTACGGCGCGGTCGTCGCCACAATCGGTGCTCTGGCCGGGATCCTCGCTGGGACAGTGGCGACTTCCGTCTACACCAAGGTCTACGCGTCCTTGCTCAGCCTCCCGGACACGGTGATCGAGCACCGAATTCCCACCGCCGTCATCGGTTTCGCCCTCGGACTGGCCACAGGAGTGATCGGCGGACTCGCACCCGCGATCGGCGCCGCCCGAACCGCGCCCGCCGAAGCGATGCGCGGCGACGTCCACCCGGTTCGCACCGGTCCACTCGTCCGACTGTCCACCCGGTGGACATTGTTACCCGTCGCGGCGCGGATGGCGCTGCGTTCCCTGACCCGCAGCCGACGCCGCACCGCCGCTACCATGGTCGGCGGCGTGCTGGCGCTCGTTCTGATCCTCGCCTCGGCCGGCATGCTCACCAGCGTTCGGGCGATGCTCGCCATCGAGTTCGGCGACGTCCAGCGTCAGGATGCGACGGTCCTCGTCGCACCGGCCGCAAATGATGTTGGGGCACAGTTGCAATCGATTCCCGGCGTCGCAGTCGTCGAGTCGGCAACCATCGCACGGGTTACCGTCGCCGCGAACGGGCACGTCTACCCAACCACACTCACCGGCCTGGAGCCCGCCACGGTTATGCACGGATTCCGCACGGCCGGCGGCACCGGCCGCACGCTGCCAGCGGACGGCGTCCTCGCCGGCGCCGCGCTCGCCGACAAACTCGGCCTGCGCATCGGCGACGAGATGACCGTAATTCCTGCGACCGCATCATCCAGGCAGGTTCGCCTGGCTGGATTGGTGGACGAACCGTTGGGCACTGCCTTGTATGCGACAAATGCTGTCGCGCGATCGATCGCGAACGCCAAACCCGACGCGTACCTGCTTCGCTTCGGCAACGACGTCGACCGCGATCGTGTGCGTAATGCGGCCACCGGCCTCACCGGTGTGATCTCCTACACCGACACCCACGCCGTCGAGAACCAGCTCGACAGCTTCCTGGTCATATTCTGGGTGTTCGCCGGCGCGATGCTGGTGCTGGGTGCTCTGCTTGCCTTCACCGTCATCTATGTCACCATGACCGTCAACCTCGCCGAGCGGACAAGTGAACTCGCCACCCTGCGGGCCGCCGGCGCACCTGTCCGCCGACTCACCGCCGCCCTGGCCATTGAAAACATCGCTGCGACCCTGCTCGCCGTCCCGCTCGGCCTCGCCGCCGGGGTCGCCGCCGGATGGCTGTTCCTGCGCTCGTTCAACAACGACCTGTTCAGCCTCCACTTGTCCATCGGACCCACGGCACTGATCCTCGCGAGCGTCGCCGTCACGGCGGCCGCCGCGTTCTCGCAGCTACCCGCAGCCCGGCTGATCAGACGCATCGACGTCGCCCGGGTTATCAGGGAGCGTGGGCAATAGATTTCAGAGCAGTCAGCCGGCCAGCCCCAGGGCTGTCGGCAGTGCCGGCAGCGCCAGCGCCGAATCCACCGCCAGCGCCAAGAACACCGCGGCCAGGTAGTTGTTGGACCGCTGGAACAGCCGCAGCGGTTCGACCGGCTCGCCGCGACGGACCCGGGCGTGCAGGTGGTAGGCCATCACGACCAGCCACGCTGCCGAGAGCAGCGCAACCGTGCCGTACAGCCAACCGGTGGCAAGCGCCAGCAGAAGCGTCGCGGACACGGTCAACCAGGTGTAGATGAGGATCCGTTTGGTGACCTGGCGTTCGGTGGCCAACGCCGGCAGCATCGGCACACCCGCGGCGCGGTAGTCCTCCTTGTGGCGCATCGCCAAGGCCCAGCTGTGGGGCGGCGTCCAGAAAAAGACCATCGCGAACATCACCAGGGCTTGCCAGCCGACGGTCCCGGTGACGGCTGACCAGCCGATCATCAACGGCATGCCGTTGACCGCACCGCCCCAGACCACATTCTGCGACGTGCGCCGCTTGATCAGCAGCGTGTAGACGAACACGTAGAACGCGATCGTCGCCGCGGCCAGCAGCCCCGACAACACGTTCGTCGTCCACGACAACCAGAAGAACGACCCGACACTCAGCGCCAGCCCGAACTCGAGTGCATGACGTGTCGAGACCGCGGCGCGCGCCAGCGGCCGGCCCGCGGTGCGCTTCATCAGCTTGTCGATGTCGGCGTCCGCAACGCAGTTCAGCGTATTGGCGCCCGCTGCGGCCAGCATCGCGCCGATCAGTGTGTTGACGATCAGCACCGGCGCAACGATGCCGCGGTGAGCGAGCAGCATCGCGGGTATCGTGCCCACCAGGAGGTGGATGGTCCGCGGTTTCGTCAGGGCCAGGTAGTCCGACACCGTGGCGCCGATGCGACCACTCCTTGACCGGTAAGCCCGTTCACGAATGCTCACATTGGTCCCCCCACCGGCTTATCTCAAGACTGCTCATCGCCAAGGCGCCGACATTAGGGACACGAATGCCGAACAAGTTCCGTTCAACGGCCTACCTGGCGGGCCGCCGCCACCCAGCTCGGCTGCACCGCGCCCGATTCGGACGGCGGCGCACGGACCTTAAGCTAAGCTGCGCCTGATCGTGGCGGCAGCGGGCTTTTGGAAAGGCTATTCAGTGGCGGGTCGAACCATCGTCATCACCGGCGCCAGCGACGGCCTCGGTGCAGCCGCGGCCAAGAGGCTGAGCAGAAGTGGCGAGGATGTCGTAGTCGTCGGCCGCTCGCCGCAGAAGACGAAAGCCGTCGCCACCGAACTGGGTGCCGATTACCTGGTGGCCGATTTCACCGATCTCGCGCAGGTCCGCGCGTTGGCCGAGCAACTGCTGGCGCGCTACCCGCGCATCGACGTGCTGGCGAACAATGCGGGCGGTTTCATGGGCGAACGCCAGGTCACCGTCGACGGCCACGAGAAGACGTTTCAGGTCAATCACCTGGCCCCGTTTCTGCTGACCACGCTGCTACTGGATCGGCTCGTCGAATCCCAGGCCAGCGTGCTGAACACCTCCAGCCTCGGCAACAGGATCTTCGGTCACGTCAACATCGACGACCTGGACGCCGAACGCGGCTACCGGGCCAGCAAGGCCTACGGCGACGCCAAACTGGAGAACATCCTGTTCACCAAGGAACTCCACCACCGTTACCACGCTGCCGGAATCTCCACCGCCGCATTCCATCCGGGAAGTGTCGCCTCCAACTTCGGCAATGAAGCGGGGTCGCGGATGATCCGCCTGGTGTACCACACACCGTTGAAGCATCTGTCGCTGATCGGCCCCGAGCAGGGCTCCGATCTGCTGGTCTGGCTGGCCTCCGCCACGCCCGGTGCGGACTGGACTTCCGGCGAGTACTACTCGGGTCACTCCATCGCCAGGGCCAACAAGCAGGCTTACGATCCCGAATTGGCTCGCGAACTGTGGGACCGCAGCGCCAACATGATCACCACCTAAATCGCGCGAAAGGCAGACACGTGACCGTCGTCATTGTTGATGCAGGACCCAGCCAGATCAGTCGCTCCGTCGAAGTGAACGCGCCCGCAGCCGAGCTGTTCGCGATCGTCGCAGACCCGCGTCGCCATCATGAATTGGACGGCTCCGGCACCGTCGGCGACAACATCCACGCGCCCGCGAAACTCGTTCCCGGTGCCCGGTTCGCCACCAAGATGAAGATGTTCGGGGTGCCCTACCGCGTCACCAGTGTTGTCACCGCGTTGAAGCCGGACGAACTGATCGAGTGGCGTCATCCGGTGGGGCACCACTGGCGCTGGGAATTCGCCGCGCTGACGCCGACGACCACCAAGGTCACCGAGACGTTCGACTACTCCGACACCGGGCCGGTCAAGGACGGGCTGAAGTATTACCAGCGAACGGGTTTCGCGAAGCGCAACGCAAAAGGCATCGAGGCTACGCTGACGCGGCTCCGCGACCACTACCTGAGGCCGACCGGGTAACTTCGCCAAAACGATCGCACCCATGCCGACTTACCACGACAAGTGGTTGGAAAATGCCCAACGTCGCGGAGTGCCTGCGGAAACCAGGGTCGACATCGCCCGCCGGCATGGCATTTCCCCGGAGAGCTTCAACATCCTCGAGAAATTGGAGGAGATCCGCGACCCCGACGGCAAGTCCTTCTTCCTGTTGCCGCCCAGCGCCAGCGGGGACCACGCGCGCTCAGTGGCGCTGATAACCTACGTCTTTAATGCCGGCACCGGCTACGGCAAAGCGGGCAAGCAGCCCCCAGACTTCCCCGAAACACCTTACTCGGCCGCCGAGGTTCAGCGGATCTTCAACCGGCAGAACGCAAACAGCTGGAGTTACGCCCGGGACGTCAGGTTTGTCCACCGTAACGGAGCCCGCCTTGTCGCGACCCCGAACGGCATACTCATGGGCCTCGGCGGCAACTGGATCCAACGACAGTTCAGCCAGCAGGGCGGCACCGCTTGGGGTGACATCTTCATGGTCAACATCAGCGTCCCCAGCGACCCCGTCGCGCAGCTCCGCCGAATCGTCCGGTCGGGACACATCTGGTACACCGACGCCAACGGCAGACCCTTCGAGGGCAACCTCGACCTGGACAGGGTGCTCCACCACGAGGAGCGGCACTGTCAACAATGGGCGGCCAAGGGTTACGCGCGCATGCTCAGGGACTACAGCTGGGAAGTGCTCCGCGAGAGGGTCTTTGGGAAAGCGAACAGGCTCGAAGAATACGCAGGTCTGTCCGATGGGGGCTACCCAGCGGATTAGAGAGCGTGAATTCCGTTGTAGAGCACCAGTAAACCGATCACCACCATAATCGCCCCTTCGAGTGCGGCGTGGTTATGCTCCATCCAGTCTTTGAGACGTGTCAACTGATCGTCGAGTCGGCCACCGGCACCGATGTATGCCAAGATGGGGATCGCGACCGTTGATGCGGAGATGGCGACGAAGGCCGCGCCGCTTATCCAGCCGCCCGCGACGCCGAATCCGCCAGTCCCGATGATCAATCCGGCCGTCGCGGAAACGATCACCACCTCGGGCCGCAGCGGTGCCAGCGCTACCCCGGTCAACCCTGCGCGCACCGGGGTCAGTTTGGCAAACGGACGCATCCAACGCGGCGTGTCGCTCTGGCGATGCCGGGTCAGCCACCGGAACATGCCGAAGGCGATAAGTGCCGTCCCGAGGGCAACACGCACCCAGGAAGCCCAGGTCGGCGGCGCCTTGTGCAGGTCACCGAGTAGGTCGGAAGCTCCGATGAAGACCGCGGTCAGCGCGGCCAGCCCGAGCAGCCAGCCGCCCAGAAATGCCAGACTGGCCGGCCGCGGCCGTGGCGCATGCATGACCAGTACGGCCGGAATGACCGTGATCGGCGATAGCGCGATGATCAGCGCCAGCGGAATGAGCTTGGCCAGCACGGGGCCCCAGTTTCCTGCCACGGGCAGCAATCCTTGCATTACAACGGCGCGGATGCATCGTTAACGCGCACCCGGCCCGCTCAATCCCAGGTTTAGAGAGCCTGAATTCCGTTGTAGAGCACCATCAGGCCGATCAAGACCAGGATTGCCGCGAGCAGCGCGGCGTTGTTTTTCTCCATCCAGTCTTTGAGTCGTGCCAGCGTATCGTCGAGGCGCTGACCGGCGGCCGCGTAGGCCAATACGGGGATCGCGACCGTTGACGCGGAGACCGCGACGAAGAACACGGCGCATATCAACTCGCCGGCAACGCTGAGTTGGCTGGTGCCGATGGCTAATCCGGCGACCAGGCACATGACCAGCACGTCGAACCTGACCACCACCAGCGCCAGCCCTGTTATCCCCGCGCGCGTCGGAGAAATGGTGGCGAACGAACGCATCCAGGCCGGCGACTCGGTGTGGCGATGCCGGGTCAGCCATCGATAGATACCGAACCCGATCAGTGCCGAGCCGAGGGCCACACGCAACCAGGATGCCCAGGTCGGCGGCGACTTGTGCATACCACCGAGAACGCCGGAGCCCGCGACGAAGATCGCGGTCAGCGCCGCCAGCCCGAACAGCCAGCCGGCGAGGAACGCCAGGCTGGCCGGCCGCGGCCGTGGCGCTTGCAAAACCAGTACCGCCGGGATGATCGAGAGCGGCGAGATCGCGATAACGAGCGCCAGTGGAATGAGCCCGGCCAGCACGGAGCCCCAGCTTCCTGCCACGGGCAGCAATCCTCGCATTGATTGAGCCCATTCACCAAGACTTTGCCTAATCAGGCGGCCGACATGCCGCCGTCCACCTCGAACACGGTGCCGGAAATGTAGGAGGCTTCGGGGGACGAAATGAACACGATGGCGTTCGCGATTTCCTCGGGGGCTCCCCTTCGACGCATCGGCACCGTTGCTATCAGCGCAGCATTGCCTTCCGCGGTACCCGTGAAGCGGTCGAGCATCACGGTGTCTATCGGACCCGGCCCAACCGCGTTCACTCGGATACCTGAATTCCCCTGCTCGAGCGCAACCGTCTTGGTCAGACCCTCCACGGCGAACTTGCTGCTGACGTAGGCCGCCGCGCCGGCCGCCGCCTTGTGACCGTAGGTCGAGGCGATGTTGACGATGCTGCCGCTGCCTTGGCCCTGCATCGCACGCAGTTCGTACTTCATGCTCAAGAACACCCCGAGGACGTTCGTGTTGTGGACGGCCTTGAAGTTCTCGACGGTGGCGTTCTCGATGACGCCGGTCTCCCCTTCGACGCCGGCATTGTTCACTGCGACGTCGAGGCGGCCGAATCTCGCGACAGTTTTGTCCACGAGGTCGCGGACCTCGTCTTCGTTCTGAACGTCGGCGCGAACGAATTCTGCCTCGGCACCCAGCGCCCGCAGCTCGGTAGCAAGCTCCTGCCCCTTGTCGTCGTGACGCCCGGACACCACCACCTTGGCGCCCTTATTGGCGAAGGCCACAGCGGTGGCGCGACCGATGCCGGTAAGGGCGCCAGTAATGAGAACAACCTGAACTGTCATCTTTTTCCTTCGGCTGTGGCTGACTGGGGCTGACTAGGGCTGACTACGGCGGAGAAATCCGGGTTGACGACTACCCATCACTCTCATGATATGAATCTAGGGCCCTATTGCCTATCTGAAAAGGTCTTTCTAGGCTGGGGGCATATCTTGAAAGCATGGGAATTGATGGAGCTACGACATCTTCGATACTTTATCGCGGTAGCGGAGACCGGCAGTCTCACCGAGGCCGCTCAGCGACGGCTGTACACGTCGCAGCCGTCCCTGAGCCGGCAGATCCGCGACCTTGAAGACGAGGTGGGTGTCGAACTTCTGAGCCGCGGCGTGCGCGGCGTGGAGTTGACCGCTGCGGGCAAGGCGTTCCTCGATCACGCCCGGCTGGCGCTGATGCAAGTCGATGCCACTGTCGAAGCGGCGCGCAGAGCCGGGCGGCCGGCCAGGAAGACCTTCGACATAGGCTTCCAAACTGGGCTCGAGGTGCAATGGCTGCCGCGGGCGATGCATGTGCTGGGCGACCAATTAGCGGACATCCAGGCCGTGGTCTCCAGCGACTATTCGCCGAACCTTGCCGAAGCGCTCGCCCGCGGCCGGATGGACCTGGCCATCATGCGCCCAGAGCCCGGCTACGACCTGGGATACCAGGTGCTGGACCGTGAACCTCTCATCGTCTTGATGCCGAGCGAGCATCGTCTCACCGCGCACGCCGCGGTGTCTGCGCAAGCTCTGGTCGGCGAGACTTTCATCGGCGGTTCGGACAAGGCCGGCGTGCTGCGTGCCGTCACCGACGACTACCTGCGCCGTAGCGACGTTGACATCAAGCTGGATCATGGCGTGGACAACATCGCGATGGCCATATCGCTGGTCGCATCCACCCGCGGACTGGCGCTGATGCCCGCCTACGCCAAGGATTTGCTACCGCCATCAGTCGTCAGCCGCCCCCTGGCAGGCAACGCACCGACGATCGACGTGGCGGTGGGCTACAACAGGTCGAACACCTCACCGATCCTCAAGCTGTTTCTATCGCGACTCGACGAACTGAAAGGCCCTGGTCGGCTTCTGGCAACATAGCGGTGTGTTCAGCGAGAACGCGACACGGCGTTACCGGAGCGCGCTGGACCCGTTGATCGTTGGGGCGTTGGCCGCTGCGGTGAGTCTGGGCTGGGCCGGCCGTCCGGCTTTCTGGTACGACGAAGCCGCGACCATTTCGGCCTCATACAGTCGTTCTCTGGGACAGTTGTGGCAGATGTTGAGCAACGTGGACGCTGTCCACGGGCTGTACTACGTGCTGATGCACGGCTGGTTCCAAATCTTCCCACCGACGGAGTTCTGGTCCCGCGTACCAAGTGGTCTGGCCATCGGAGGCGCCGCGGCCGGAGTAGTGGTGCTGGGCAGGCAGTTTTCTTCTCGCACAGTCGCGGTGGCTTCCGGAGTCGTCTGCGCGATCTTGCCCCGGGCGACCTGGGCAGGCGTCGAAGCTCGCCCGTCTGCCCTTTCGATGATGGCCGCCGTGTGGCTGACGGTACTGCTCGTTTACGCTGCGCGCCGTGACAACGCCTGGGTCTGGCTGTCTTATGGCATCGCCCAAGCGATGTCGATTGTGTTTGACGTGTACCTACTGCTGGTGTTGTTGGCGCACTTCGCTTTTATCTGCGCCTTCCACGGACGAACGGTTCTGGTACGGTTCGCCTTTACGTCCGTTCTGGCGGGTTGCGCCGTGACGCCGTTTCTGGTCGAGGCCATCGGGCAGGTGCATCAGATCAACTGGGTCGCGCCGATCGGGCACCGAACGATCGAAGATGTGACAGTTCAACAGTATTTCGAAAGAAGCCCCCCGTTCGCGGTTTTATCGGCCCTGGTGATAGCCGGGGCTGTTATCTTGTGGCGCTGCACATCCGCGAAACTGGCGGGGACAGATCGGCAACTGTTGACCTTGGCCGTCGCATGGCTCGTGATACCGACCGCCCTGATCGTGATGTGGTCGGCGTTGGTTCACCCGATCTACACGCCGCGGTACTTATCCTTCACTGCACCCGCGATGGCACTGGTCCTGGGCGTCTGCATTGGCGCATTGGCGGTCAAACCATGGGCGGCCGCGGCTGTCGTCATTGTTTTCGCTGTGGCCGCCGCGCCGAACTATATTCGCGCGCAACGCAACCCGTACGCCAAATACGGAATGGACTACAGCCAAGTGGCCGATCTGATCACCGCGAAGGCCGCACCCGGTGATTGCTTACTGGTGAACGACACAGTGACATTCATGCCTGCCCCGATGCGCCCGTTGATGGCGGCGCGCCCCGACGCATATCGGAAGCTGATCGACCTCACCCTTTGGCAACGAGCAACGGACCGCAATGACGTGTTCGACACCAATCTCATACCCGAAGTCGTCGCCAAGCCGTTAAGTCGCTGCGGTGTCGTGTGGATCATCACCCAGGCCGACAAGTCGGTGCCCGATCATGAGCAGGGCCCGACGCTCTCGCCCGGCCCGCGATTCGGAGCAACCCCCGCCTTCTCGGTTCCGCACGACCTGGGCTTCCGGCTGGTCGAGCGCTGGCAGTTCAACCTGGTTCAGGTGATCAAGGCCGAGAATCCGGGGCGATGAACGCCTACCAGATGCGGATGTAGTCGATGAGCATAGCCGCCGGGAAGGTACCTAGGGCAGGATCGCCGGCGCCAACCCCACCGACCGCAAGCGTAAACATGGGAGTCAGCCAATACCCGGGCTTGTTGAAAGGCCACCTCATGTCGCCAGGGCTGCCGTGGACCTGGATGGGCTTCGGCGGAACACTGAAGTACGGCTTGGCGCCGTCAACGTAGTCCCGCCAGAATTTGAATCCGCCCTCATCCCAACGCATTCGCCAGGTGTGCCAACCGCCGTCGACCAACCCGGGAATCGATCTCCCTTCCCAGGTTTTCCCGTTGGATGCCGCGTGGACCGTGGTTCCCGGCGCCCACTGGCCGTTGCCGTACCACTCGAAAAGGTCGACCTCGCCGTCGGGCAGAGGATCCTCGTTGACACCCCAGAACGAGGGCCAAAGGCCGGGGAACAAACAGTCCAGCTTTATCCGCGCTTCCCATGTTTGGTTGATCATGCTTCGAAAGTTGCCGCGCAGCTTGCCGCTGTAGTAGTTGCCCATTTCTTGGGTGGCGCAGAGGACGAGATTGGAATTGCCGTCGAGGAACACGTTCCGGCGATCGTCGCGGTATATCCCCGCGACCGGCGGGAACACGTCGTCCTGCCAGGTCTGCACCATCCACTTGGCCGGATCGGGACCTGAGCCCGCCGGGCCGTCGAACTCGTCTTGGAAAATGTAGGGCCCGGTGCCACCGGCCGCCGGCGCCGCCGGCGGCGACGGGTAAGCCCAGGCCTCCGGGACGCCGACCGCGGCTATCAACATGCCGAGCCCCGTCATCGTCAACATCCTGCGACGATCCATCTCAGATACCACCAATCGATAAACCGGGACGTCCGACTCGGCGCGATCCCCCTAGCAACTACAGCAAGCCGTGTTATGAAACCATGGCGCGCGGCACTGCGCATCCGGCTCGGATCGCGCGCACCCCGTCGGCGATCATGTCGACGATATCCGGGATTGAACTCAGCGCTTTCTGCAGCCTCCCAACTGGCCGCTGCCCCGGGTTCCCACCCCGTCGAGCAGCTGCTTGAGCTGGTTTTGTTCGTCGACCGTAAGGTGAGTCAAGATCTGCTGCTCAGCTACCTGTACAGCAGCATCTGCACGCTTCAGCAACGCCTTGCCACTCCGGGTGAGCTGAGCCGGCATCGCCCGGCCCGCCGGCGTCGACGCGGGACGAGTCAGTGCGCCGCGGTCCTCGAGTGCGTGCAGCACCTGGTTCATCGCCTGCGCGGAGACGTTGGTTCCGCGAGCCAGCTCGGCGCTGCTGAGCCCCACATGCTGGCACGTCCCAAACGGTTCCTCGCAGGCAACCATCAATCTCATTGACATCCTCGAAGTCAGTGGTATCAAGGAAGTTGATAGTTCTCAGAAAGGAACAGCAGATGAATGGTGGTGGATTCGGCGGATTCGGTGGACCCGGATTTGGCGGCTTCGGTTCAGGTGGCCCAGGCGGTTTTGGAGGCGGCTGGGGCGGTTTTGGTGGTGGCGGCTGGGACAAACATGGCGGCGGTCATGGTGGGCCCGGCGGCCCTGGCCTCGGAGGCGGTTTCGGTCCCGGTCGGGGTCCCGGTTGGGGTCGAGCGGGTCTCAAGCGCGCGGCGTTCGTCACCGCGGCATTGTTGCTCGACGGGCCGGCTGACGCCGCTCAGATCGTGCAACGGGTGGTCGACGCAACCGACGGCGCATTTACCCCTCCTCAGGACGTGGCAGAGCTTGCCATCGGACTGCTCGCCGGCCGAGGCGTGGTTACCGTCGACAGCGGCGTGGCGACTCTGACTGAACTCGGCCAGAATCTGCTGGCCTGGCGAGGCATCAGCAGTGAGACCGCGCATGCATTCCTGGGGCGGGCGGCCAAGTTCGGCGACGTCTTCAAGATCCGCAGGGAATTGTTCGAGCTCGTTGGACTGGCGCGCACGATCACCTGGACGGGCACCGACGAGCAGAAGCAACAGCTCGCCGAGACCCGGACCAAGGTACTGGAAGCCCTGCGCGACGCCAAGAAGACACTGCACCGCGTCTTGGCTTCCGACTAGCCCTCGGCCTTAGGTGGGGCGGTCGACGGTTCGCTCAGCTTGACCAATGTCTTACCGATGTTGGCCCCGGTGAAAAGCCCGTTGAGGGCGTCGACGCAAGATTCGATGCCCTCGAATATGGTCTGCCGGTGCCGCAGGCGTCCGTCGGCCTCCCACTGACGGAGCGAGGCGAAGGCCTCATCGAAGCGGCCCCATTGGTCGAGCGCATTGAATCCTTGCATAAGCGCGGTCTTGGACAGCAGGTTCACGTAGTTGGCCGGCCCTGGGTGCTCTCCGCTCAGGTAACTGGAGATGACGCCGCAGAGCACGACGCGTGCCCTGGGCGCCAGCCGGCCCAGCACTGCGTTGAGGATCGGCCCGCCGACATTGTCGAAGTAGACGTCGACCCGTCGCGGGCAATGTTGCGTGAGCGCGGCCGGCAGGTCGTCATTTTTGTAGTCGATGCACGCATCGAACCCGAAGTCCTCGACCACCGCCCGGCACTTCTGCGGCCCGCCGGCGATGCCGATCACGCGGGCCCCGGCGATCTTGGCAATCTGCCCCGCCACCGATCCGGTGGCGCCCGCAGCCGCCGACACCACCACCGTCTCACCCGGCTGGGGCCTGCCGATGTCGGTCATACCGAAGTAGGCGGTGGCACCGGTCGGGCCGTACACCGACATGATCGCCAGTTGGTCGTCCGCACCCGGGATTGGTGTGCTGAACACGTCGTCGCGGATGATCGCGTACTCCTGGAAGCCGGTCAGCGTCGTGATGACATCTCCGACGGCGTAGGCGTCGCAACGCGACGCGACGACCTCGCCGATCCCGGCCGCCCGAATGACTTCGCCCAGCTGCACCGGCGGAAGGTAGCCCGGCTGGTCGTTCAGCCAGGTCCGGACCGCGGCGTCGAGCCCGACGTAGGTGGTTCGGACCAGCGCCTCACCTTCGCCGGGCTCGGGTGCCGTCGTGCTGACCAGCTCGGTGTCAGCGGGCTGGACCAGCCCGGTCGGACGGTGACGCAACAAGATCTGGCGGTTCGGCAAGTCAGGCACGATGCTGAAAAAGCTATGCCATCGCTTCCGCCTGCGCCAGATATCCCTCGAAGTCAGCCTCTTGCGCCTTGGCCCGGAAGCGTGCCAGGAACTGCCGATAGCCGGCCTCATCGCCATGCGCGCAGGCCAGCAGGGCCCGTAGCCGCAGCACCGGAAGCTCGTGCAGCACGAATCCTGGTTCGGTCGGTACTGCAGCCAGTCTGTCGATCGCACGTTCCGCGTCCTTGATGTCGGCGGTTGAGCCCCGCGACAACAACGCCTCGACCAGCACGGTCGTGGCGGGTCCGCGAAAGATCATCTCGCCGGTGTCGAACTGCTCGACAATAACTGCGGTGGCCAGGTCGATCGCGCCGTCGAGATCGCCAGATCGTGCGCGCTCCCGGGCAATTTCGATATCCGACATTCGCCGCAGCGCCACGATGAGGTGTTCGTCCACGAAGATCTCTCGCGCCTTTGCGAGAAATTCGAACCCGGCTGACCGTTCTTCAGAGTCGGCGTGGATCAACGTGGTCGCTCGATTGAGCAGGGCGTACGCGACGGCGGTGTTGTTCGCGGACCGTTGCGCAACTTCCAGAGTTTCCGCCGCCTGTGCCACGTCTTGCGCATCGGGCAGTACGGCGCCATTCTGAGTCGCGGCCGCGTACTTGTACAGCTGCACAAAGGGCCGGGTGGCCGCGCCAACCGACCGGGCCAGGACAACTCCTTCCTCGAGGTCGTTTCGCCATCCTGGCCGTCCCAAAGACATTCCAGCCGCTCCGTTGACCGCCATCGCGTTTGCCAGCGGAGATCCGATCACTAAGCTGCCCATAGTGGGGTCGCCGTCAGCGATGTCAATGATGCGTTGTGCCAACCGCATACTCTCGCTCGCTGCACCGGCCTCCCACTTGGCCTGGGCGGCCGCGTAGAACAGCCCGACCGTCATTGCCGGATCGCCGATCGACTCGACGAGCGTCGCGAGCTCCGATGCCATCCCGGCCGCTTCCTGATGATGCGCGTTGAACGTCAGCGTGGTGAGGTGACCCGCCATTCCGACAGCCAGTGACTTCTTGTCACCCGCCACGGCAGTGAGCGCGCGCAATTCGTCGAAGCCGGTGTCGGCAGGAGTTCCGCCCACCCGAAAAGTGGTGCCACACAGCCGCGCCCGCGGGGCAATCCGCATAGTCAGCCGATCAGGCTCGTCGAGGGGGAGCCGGTCGGCAACTCGAAGCGCCTGTTGCCAACTCTTTCGGGCTGCCCGGATATCCCGTGCGCCATACCAAGTCGCCGCCTGCATGTGCCAATCGAACGCATCCTGCAGATCGCCGGCGGCCGCGTATTGGGTCGCGACGACGGCGGCCTCCTCACCGGTGAAGCCGCCCTGTGTTCGTTGCAGCACCGCGGCTACCCGGCGGTGCAGTTCCGATCGCCCGGCTTTCAATTGCGATTCGTATGCCACCATTTGAATAAGCGGGTGGGCGAATGCGTATGTGGCATGCGGGGTGAATGCGATCTGTTCGACCAGTGCCGTCTCGATCAGCGGCGCCACATCCATTGAGTCCGGGGTTGAGTCCAGCACAGACCCCAATAGTCCGGTATCGAATTGTGCACCGATGACGGCCGCGGCGTGCAACGTGCGCTTGGCCGTAGCGCTGAGCCGATCGATGCGGGCTCCGATGATGGCTTGCAGACTGGCCGGCACATGGATATCGCGCACCTCCCGGACACAGACACAAGCGCCCGGATCACCCTCGAGTTCGCCCCGCTCGGCCAAGTCTCGCACGATTTCCTCGGCAGCGAACGGCACACCCGCCGCTCGGTCGGCGATCACCATCGACAGTCCGCGAACCGAAGGATGCTCGCCCAGCAGCCCCTTGATCAATTCAGCGATGTGCGAATCACTCAGCGGTGCAAGCGTAAACAGATGCGCGTCGGGGAGTCGCGATAGAGTGCCCGAATATTCGGGCCGGTAGACGACGAGCAGCGTCGCGCGCATCCCGGGTACCGCCGCCGCGAAATCGGCAAGCAGCGACTCGCTGACGCTGTCGATCCATTGCGCGTCCTCGACGATGTATATCGCAGGAGCCGGACGTGCCAGCGAAACGGCGTTGATGAGGTTGACAAGACGACGACGACGGGCGTCCGGACTGATGTCGGGACACCCGGAGTCGCAGATGCCGAGCAGGTCATTAAGCAGAAGCAGATCCTCTGCACCGGTCTCGGGGATTTGGCTGCGGACCCGTGCCCGAGCTTCCGCACCTGACAGACCCACGATGCCGAAAACCGCGCGCAACAGCCGGGAGATCACGTGGAACGGGACTTCGCGAGTGTGGGATTCGCAGTAGGTGACGAATACCTCGAAGCCACGACTACTCGCTGTGGCTACCGACTCACGAACCAACCTGGTCTTTCCGACACCTGGCCGGCCCGTCACCGCGATAATGATTCCTTCGCCGCGACCGGCCCGGTCGACTAATTCCGCGACGGCGTCCTTCTCCGATTGGCGTCCGACCAGCCGGGAGTCGTCACGGGCCTTTCGACGATGCTCGAGATCGGCGGCCAGGAGACGCCGCGCCGGCACGGCAGTGGCGAAACCCTTTATATGCACAGTCTCGCGCTCACCCAGGACAACTCGATCCTGGACGAGCCGTGCAGTCGACTCACTGAGCATGACACCGCCCGGCGGTGCCACCGATTCCATCCGCTGGGCCATGCCCACCTGCTCACCGACTGCGGTGTATCCGAGATGGGTGGCGCCGACCTCGCCGGTGATCACCCGACCCGAATTCAGGCCGACGCGAATCTGCAAATCGATCCCGTCTCGGCGTGCGACCTCAACAGCCAGTGGCCGGGCAACTTGCTGAAGCTCCAGGGCGGCAAGGCACGCACGAAATGCATGATTCTCCAATGTGATTGGCGCGCCGAAAAGCGCCATGATCCCGTCGCCGGTGAACTTGTCCACGGTACCGCCATAGTGCTCCACCACGGCCACCGACCGACTGACGAGCTCGGTCATCAGCCGGTGCAGCCGCTCAGGGCCTAAAGATGCGGCAATCTCCATCGACCGCACCACGTCAGCGAACAGGACCGTCACCTGTTTGTATTCGGCCAGCTCCATGCTCGGCGCCAGTGGAGTACCGCAGGAGTCGCAGAAGCGCGCACCCCTACGTGGCTCTGAGCCGCATACGTGGCATACGGGCGACGTCGCCGTCTCGCTTTCGGTTACGTCGGCTCTCCGGAATCGGGATCGAGATGGGGATCGTCGAGGACGCTGGCCGCAATGCCGTAGGGCAGGAAGCGCACTTTGCGCTTCGGATCGAGGTTGTTCTTGTTTGCCCGCAGCGCGTCGAGTTCGGTGGCATACACCTGTTCGACTTGGGCGCCGCCGTCAGCGCCCACCGTGTAAATGGCCCACACCCCGTCGCCTGCCTCGCCGGTGGTTTCCGGCGCTGAGCGGGGCCGCCGGGACAAATCCTCGAAGATCGCCGACCAGCCGGTCCGAGCGCCGGGAGCAGCGACAAACCGGCCGATCCGCTCGAACGCCTCGCGCAGTCCCTCGCTGCCTTCCCTGATCATTCGATCGAAGTCGTCGGGATCGAATCCGAACGCACCGTTGTCGCCCATGCGACCTCCCTGCGGCTCGTGCCTATGTTGCCCAGTGTGCGCTCAGCTGAGCGCATCCGCTAGCCGCCGGGACGCAGGAACGGATTCTGGGAGTTCCCACCACCCGGATACTGCGGAGCCTGACTCTCCGGAACGGGAATCGGTATCGGCAGCGGTAGCAGCGGAACGTGGATCCACTGCGTCGCCATCGGCACCGTCGTTGTGGGCGTCGGCGGCGGCGGAGGCGGCGTTGTCGGCGGGGGCGGGGGCGGCGGAGGCGGCGACGTCGTCGTCATGATCGGCGACTGAGTCGGCGGCGGCTGTGTTGTCATGGGAGGCGGCGGAGGACGCCTCGTCGTGAAGACCGGCGGCGGCGGCGTGGTTACCACCACCGGCGGTGGCGGCGGCGGTGGTGGTGGCGGCGGTGGCGGCGGTGGTGGCGGCGACGGCGCACTGCTGGGAACCGGTACCGCGCTGGGCACAGGTTCGGCGCTGGGAACCGGGATGGCCGTGGGAGGTGGGGGCAGCGGACTCGGCACCAGAGAGCTGATGACCGGGGGAGCCGGCAGGGGCGCTACGGTGGGCACCGGGGGCGCCTCGCGATTCTCGATGCTCGCCAATGTGTAGGCCACACCGCCGATCGCCGTCATGGCCACCAGCGCGCACACGCCGATGATCAGTTGCGACAGCCGGAGGCGCCGCCACGACGGTTCTCTGGGTGGATCGATCACATTCAGGCGCATCGACCAGCCGGCGGGACTGTCTTCTTCGAAGGTTTCGGGGGTGTACCGCACCCGCACGTCGCCGGGGTATTCGGTTTGCGACCAGGCCAACTCGCGATCGGTCAGCGCCTCGTCGTCGATCACCAGCACGTCGCCGGCCGGCAATTCGATGACATCGTCACCGGCAGCAGCGGTGAGCAGGCCGACGGACGTGCGCGTTCGGATATCCTGGTCTTCGCCACGGGCGGCCAACAGCAACGCGCCGGTGGCGGCCGCGTACGCGGGCTGCAACACGGTCACTACAGGCCTGCGGGAGTGCACCGAAAGGCGTTCATTGACAAGCGGAATGCTGGCACCGCCGCCAACCGTCACCACGGCGGCAAGGTCCGCCCAGCTCTTCTGGTAACGCACCAGCATCTCGTCGAAAGCGTAGATGAACCCGGTCAGCCGGTCCTGTATCAGGTCCCCCAACTCATCTCGGGTCACCTGCGTGGCGCAACGTCGCCCACCAAGCTCAGCTTTCAATTCGGTTACCGTGTCATGGGATAACCGCTCTTTGGCCGCACGGCACTGCTCCCTGAGCTGGCCGAGCTGCCCGACCCCGGCCGTGTCGGCCGGGTCCATGCCGCTGCCATGACCTAACTCCTCGAAGACGCGAAGCAACAATGCCTGGTCGATCTCGTCACCGGAGAAATCCGCGTAACGCATTGTGGCGCTGACGGGCTGGAAGTCTCCCGCGATGTTCACCAACGTGGCAGACGTGCCCGAGCCGCCGAAATCAAGCAGTCCGACCACGCCAGTTGCCGCGAGGCTCAGCTCCGCGTTCGCCGCGGTCAACGCCGCGATCGCGTCCGAGACCAAGCGTGGCGCCATGCCGCTTCGGACGAAGCCCAGATGCGTTCGTAAGCCGTTGCGCAACGCCTGCACGGAGCCGGGATTCCAGTACGCGGGCACGGCAATCGAGATCTCCGACGAAGCCGCGTCCGCACCGGCAGCGAGCACCATCGCGTCCAGGGCTTCGACCATCAGGAGGTCTGGGTCGTGAGCGGACCCATCGCCGGACACCAGCGCGACCGGGTCGCCGATGCGCTCCACGAAGCCGCTGATCATCATGCCGGGCTGGATCGGATTCGGATTCTGTTCGGGAATACCGATTTTCGGCCCACAGTGCGGATAAAGGGTTAGCACTGAACGGCGCGTAACGGGTGGGATTCCGTTACGTGCAGCGACCAGGTTCGTGGTCCCGATCGACAACCCTAGTGGGTCGTACATAGAGCGAATACCTTCGTCTATAGGGGTCGGTGGCCAGCGTTAACGATAGCCGTGCTTGGGCATTATGCCGATGGGTCACAACGTCATTGGTATCCGGTCGATGCGGTTGTGTCACCGAAGTGGTATCGCCAACCCCTTGACAAGTTGCTTGAACCTCTGGCCGCCGCTAACCCGTACCGGCTGTTTGTCCCGGGCACGTGGTGTCCCGAAATCCGGATGTGTTGCAATGACGTAATGAGCCCCCACGATCACGCCGCTGACATAGCCGACGTCGAAGCGATCAAGCAAGTCAAATACCGGTACCTGCGCGCGCTGGACACCAAGCACTGGGACGACTACGCCGACACGCTGGCCGAGGACATCAAGGCCGACTACGGACCGTCGATAGGTAAAGAGCTGCACTTCACCAACCGCGCTGACCTGGTCGACTACATGCGTACGTCGCTTGGCCCGAACGTCATCACCGAACATCGGGTGACCCACCCGGAAATCATCGTGACCGGCGATACCGCATCGGGCAGTTGGTATCTGCAGGACCGGGTCATCGTCGCCGAATTCAATTTCATGCTGATCGGCGCGGCCTTCTACCGCGACGAATATCGGCGCACCGAGGACGGCTGGAAGATCAGCGTCACCGGGTACGACAGAACCTACGACGCAACAATGTCGTTGGCGGACTTGGGCTTTAAGATCAAGCCGGGCCGCGCTATAGCCATCTGAGGAGCCGCGCTATTTGGTGATCGCGATCACCGCACCGGGCTGCAACCACCGGATGACCTGCACCAGCGTGGCGTCATCGATCGCCACGCAACCCTCGGTCGGGCCGCCGTCGGTGGTGTGGAAGAAGAACGCAGCGCCGCCGCCGGGAACCTTGTTCTTATTGACACCCATCGCGACCGCATGCTTGTACTGCGGGATCTGCAGGTTCTCACTGGCGGCGGTACTGAACGGGCATTGCGACCGTTGGCAAACCTGCATGGTGTTGAAGGTGGGGCTATGGTCGTCGCCGCTCCACCAGTGGTTGGGCCCGACTTGGGTGTACGGCAGTCCCCCGCCGGGATTCGGCGCGGTGCCGAAGGCGGAGTCCAGGGTGTAGACACCCATCGGGGTGGCCGGAACCTCACTCTTGGCCTGCGGCGCCATACCCGCCGAGCCGACGTGGGTAGGAATAGCGGTCTTGAGCGGTTGCCAACCGGCGGTGGTGCGTTGGTAGATGTCCATTCTCGCGTTCGATCCGCCCGTGCTCACCACCGAAATCACCTGCGTGGCATTGCCAACCGAGTTCGCGAACCATGGAGCGCCGGCCGCACCGCTTACCGGCGCGAGGATCAGCGACAGGCAAACTGCACACGCCACCGCACACAGCAGAGTCAGCAGTCGGCGCATGGCTTCCATCGTCCGGGGCCGCGAGCCTGACGGTCAAGTAAAACTTCAGACCCGGTTAGGTCACCGCGTCGTGATCAACGAAAACCTCGGGCGGCCGAAACGCCAACAGGCACAGGAAGAAAAACAAGTATCCCAGCGACCAGCCGGCCAATACGTCGGATGGGTAATGGACGTTCAAAGCTACCCGGGCGATCCCGACCGCCAGGACGCTGATCGCGCTCACCGCGATCGCGACGCGGCGCATCGACCGGCTGAGCATCGGCAACAAAAAGGTCAGCAACGCGAGAAAGGTCGCTGTCGCCTCCAGCGCGTGCCCGGACGGAAAAGAGGTAGAGGGCGCGGCGACCAGCATGGTCGACGGTCTCGGGCGGTTGGCCAGGCTCTTGGCCGCAGCCGTCACAAATCCGTTCAGCGGCGCACAGGCAAGCAGTACCAGCGCCACCCGCACATCGCGCCGCACCAGTGCGGCCACCACGGCCAGCGTGCCAACCAACCGCAGCGGGGTCGGGCCCAGCACAAACGACACGCCATCCCAGCAGCGCACCCACATCGGGTGCCTGATCGCAATGTCGTGCGCCCCGTTCAGCAACGACCCATCGACGCAGTACAGCCAGCTCCAGTGCTGGCGGAAGCCAACCCACATGGCCGCGTAGATCACACCTGCGAGGGCTGCGCTGGTCCGTTGGCGGGTCATGGCTAGGTGGATATCATGCCACTGACCTGGCCCATCACCGTGCAGGCGCATCCGCCGTCATACTGGTCAGATGGCGGTCTTCGTCCGCAGATTGTTCGGCATCGGCAAGCTACCCGGCGATCTGCACGCTCAGGTCGAGGCGGAAGGCCTTATTTATCTTGCCGACTATGTCGCCGTGACCCGGCGATTCAGCGGCGTCATCCCAGGTGTGCGGCTGCCGCACAGCCTCGCCAGCTACTCCGGTTCGCTGGTCTTCACCTCGCAGCGGGTGCTGGCAACACTGTCGATGCTGCCCAAGCTGGCCGGGCCGACCGTGGACGTGTGCTGGGACGCGCCGCAGATCGGTGCGGCGAAAGCCGAGATTTCGTCGACGGGTTTGCAGGTCGAACTCGACGTCGCAGCGGTTGACGAGAAGTTCAGCGGTGAACTCTCACTGCATTACAAGGCCGCCATCCCGGCAGACGTGCTCAGCGGCCTGCCACTGCGATCGTTAGCCTTCGACATGCCGCCTGAAAACGTCTTCCGCGCGGTCGGCGTTACCTATAGTCCGTGATCGTGATCCGCGGCCAGGGCGGCTGGCGCAGGACGGCCAAGCTGGCGATTACGGCCGCCAGCAGACCGGTGGTCACCCCGATCAGCGCGATCCGGTTCCAATCAACGGCAGGCACCCAGGAAGCCGTGCCCCCGTGCACGACGAACACGCCGGGCGGTTCGCCTACAGGGATCACGGTCAGGCCATCCGGCGTCTGATAGGGCTCGCCGAAGACACCGCGGACAGTGCGATCGGTGGACAGTTGCTCGAGTCCGTTCGGAAACTTCATTGGACGCTCCCTCGGTTGTGGTGTTCTTACCAGCCTTCACGTTTCTACGATGGCTGTGTGACCGATCACGCATTCACTCCGCAGGAGCGGCGGGCCGTGTATCGGGTGATCTCCGAACGGCGCGACATGCGCCGCTTCGTACCGGGCGGCGTAGTACCGGAGGACGTGCTGGCCCGCTTGTTACAAGCCGCGCACGCCGCGCCCAGCGTCGGCTTGATGCAGCCGTGGCGGTTCATCCGGATCACTGATGATCCACTCCGGAAACGCATGCACGCACTCGTCGACGAAGAGCGCGCGCTCACCGCGCAAGCCCTGGGGCAGCGGGCTGAGGAGTTTCTGCGACTGAAGGTCGAAGGCATTCTCGAGTGCGCTGAGCTCCTGGTGGTGGCACTCTGCGACAACCGCGATGCGCACATCTTCGGTCGGCGCACCATGCCGCAGATGGACCTGGCCTCGGTGTCGTGTGCAATCCAGAACCTGTGGCTGGCAGCCAGGTCCGAAGGTCTCGGCGTGGGCTGGGTCTCGCTGTTCGACCCGCCACGGTTGGCGGCCCTGTTGGAAATGCCCGCTGAGGCCGAGCCCATCGCCATCCTGTGTCTGGGCCCGGTGCCCGACTTCCCGCATCGGCCGGCGCTGGAGTTGGACGGCTGGGCCTTCGCGCGACCGCTCGCCGAGTTCGTCTGCGAGAACCGATGGGGTCAACCTCCGATTGACCCCGGGCCCGGCCAGCCCGCGCCGCGGGCGGGTGCGGGAAAGGCCAGCACGCTGCCGTCCCAGTCGGTGTGATTCATCAACCGCTGCGGCCCGGGCCAGTGCGCGGCGACCACGAACAGAGTGCAGCCGTCCTGGCCACCGAGCATGCAGGCGAACGCGCCGCGGTCCAGCTGGACCCGATCCAACACCTCACCGCCCTGGCTGACGCGCACGCAGCAGCGATCGCCGACGTCGGCGTACCAGACCGCGCCGTCGCGATCGAGGCAGATGCCGTCGGGTGAGTGCTCGCCCAGGTGTGCCCACACGCGGCGATTCGACAGCGATCCGTCCGCGCCGATGTCGAAGGCGGTCAGCCGGTGCCCGTACGACTCGGCGACGACGAGCATGGCGTTGTCGGCGGTGACGGCCATCCCGTTGGGAAACGCCAGATCGTCGGCGACCACCCGGGCGCGTCCATCCTTGACCAGGGCAACGAAGCCGGGCGCTGGGTCCGCGGCGGACTTTCCCCCAGCGAAGTCAAAATTCACGTTGTTGACGTAGATGTTGCCGCGACCGTCGATCACGATGTCGTTGTAACCGTGCGGCGACAACGCCGACAGGTCGGCATACTGCGTCAGCGAGCCGTCCAAGAGGCGAAGCAGAGCCAGCTGAGAACTCGACGTCAACACCAGGCCCTGGCCGGCAGGCAGGTGCGGCAGAAAATCAAAACACATTGGCAACGAACGGTGTTCAAGCACCACCTCGATGGCGCCGGTCGGTCCGAAGGGGTCGATCGCTCGGATCAGACCGGCCGTCCAGTCGGCCACCCACAATCGACCATCGTGCCATCGCGGCGACTCCAGCAGACCCAGGCCGGTTGTTATCGTCCGCATGGCCCGCATTGTTCCAGCTGATCGCTTGGGTTCACACACGCAACGAATGGCTGAGGTATCGTCGCCGGTCGGAAGGACCGAGATGACAGGTAGGGGTGTGTCGACCAAGAAACCGGACGCCGAACCGGAAAACGTGCTGATCGTGCACTGGCACGACCTGGGACGCTGTCTCGGCGCTTACGGCCATACGGATGTATCCAGCCCCCGACTGGACCGGCTTGCCGCCGAGGGCATCCTCTTTACCAGAGCACATTCCACCGCGCCGCTGTGCTCGCCGTCGCGAGGATCGCTGTTCACCGGCCGCTACCCGCAAAGCAATGGGCTCGTGGGCCTGGCCCACCACGGCTGGGAATACCGCGCCGGAGTGCGCACCCTTCCCCATATATTGTCCGAAGCGGGCTGGTCTTCAGCTCTTTTCGGGATGCAACACGAGACGTCCTACCCGAAACGGTTGGGCTTCGACGAGTTCGACGTGTCGAACTCGTACTGCGAGTACGTGGTGGAGAAGACCGAAAAATGGCTGCGGAACAGGCCCGAGGGCCTTGCCGGCCAACCATTCCTGTTGACGGCCGGGTTCTTCGAAACCCACCGGCCCTACCCGCGGGACCGCTATGAGCCGGCCGACAGCGCCGACGTCACTCTGCCTGACTACCTGCCCGATACGCCCGAGGTGCGCGACGACGTCGCCGACTTCTACGGGGCAATCGCCACGGCCGATGCCGCAGTCGGCCGGTTGCTGGACACTCTGGCTGAAACCGGGCTGGACGCTAACACCTGGGTGGTGTTTTTCACCGATCACGGCCCAGCGTTCCCGCGCGCCAAATCCACGCTGTACGAGGCCGGAACGGGCATAGCACTGGTCATCCGGCCGCCCACTGGCCGGGGGTTGGCGCCCCGGGTCTACGACGAGCTGTTCAGCGGCGTCGACCTGGTTCCCACGCTGCTGGGCTTGCTGGGCCTCGATGTGCCGGCGGACATCGACGGCTTATCGCATGCGCGTGACGTGGTCGCGCCGCATACCCGGACAGATCCGGTGCGCGACCACGTGTACACCACGAAGACCTATCACGACTCGTTCGATCCGATTCGCGCAATCCGTACAAAGGAGTACAGCTACATCGAGAATTACGCGTCCGGGCCGCTGTTGGATCTGCCGTTCGACATCGAAGAAAGCCCGTCCGGGCTGGCGGTCGCGCCGTTCGTCACGGCGCCGCGACCGCAGCGCGAACTCTACGATCTGCGCGCCGACCCCAGCGAGACCAACAACCTACTGACCGGCCCGGACCAGGACACCAACCCGGAGGTGGCTGCGATCGCGGCCGATCTGGCTGTCCAACTTAACGATTGGCGCCAGCGCACCGGCGACGTCATACCATCGGAGTTTGCCGGCAGCCGCATCGCGACGCGCTACACCGAAACTTATCTGCGGATCCATCGCACGGCGCCCCTCAGCCGGTCAGCGATCGCCGTCGACCGCGGCGTCGAGGAATAGTTCAGGCCGCGGCACTGCCGCCGACTTCGGCAACGATGAACAACCGCCGGAACGGGAAGATCGTCGTACCGTCAGGCCGCGCAGGATAGGCGTCGTCGAGCAGCGGGATGAGTTCCTGCCGAAACTGCTCCCAGCTCTCGTCGTCCAGCCGCTCGCGCACCGGGACCAGCGCGGTGCCGGTGATCCAGTCCAGCACCGGGTGCTCACCGCTGAGCTGGTGCAGGTACGTGGTCTCCCAGACGTCGACCTTGCATCCGGCGTCCATCAGCAAATCCGCGTAGTGCGCAGGCAAATGCACCACCGCGCCGACGCGAAATGGTACGTCGCGCATGACCTTTGCGTAGGGCTCCCGGCGGGCCAGCGTCCGCACCGCGGAATGCGATGGCGTCTCGAAGTTGCCCGGAATCTGAACGGCGACCCACGATCCGGGCGCCAGCTCGTTGACCCACCGGACCAGCAGATCAGCATGCTCAGGCACCCAATGCATCGCTGCGTTGCTGACCACCACGTCGGTGTCAGGCTTGGGCTTCCAGGTTCGCAAGTCGCCAGTGCTGGCGTCGATCCCACGTTCCCGGGCGGCGGCCACCATCTCCGGCGAGCTGTCCATTGCCTCGACCACCGCGCCGGGCCAGCGCTTGGACAGGTACTGCGTCAGGTTGCCCGGCCCGCAACCAAGGTCGACCACCCGGCGCGCCCGCTCGGCACCCACTCGTGATATCAGATCGTAAAACGGGCGGCTGCGGTGGTCGGCAAACGCCAGGTAGACGTCGGGATCCCACATATCGGTGCTCCTGATCAACGTCGGGTGATGTAGTCAAACCGTATTACGGCGCCCGAGTCCGGATAGCATCGGGAGGGTGACCGTTCCGGATGTTCCGGGCGCCGACGCAGTTGCCAGTGCCGGCGGATTACCCCCGCGCGCCGCGCTGTCGCCCCGTCAGCGGATGGTCATCGACGCATCCGCAATCGGCGACCTCGCGCTACGTACCTGGGTCGCTTCGGTGCTCGCCGCGACGGTGACACCAGCCGTTCTCATCAACTCGGTGCGCCGCACCAGATCCGGCTCCGAGCGGGGCAACCTGAGCTTCTATGCTGAGCTGGCGGCAGGGCAGGACCCGGCGAAGTCGTTTCCGCCGCCCACCGTATCGCCCCGGGTCTCGTCACGACCGGCCGGTCCGCTGGCGGAATGGATCGCGCGAGGCACGGTCGACAACATCTCATTCGCCAGCAGCTTCACGGCGATCAACCCCGCGATGCGTGAGCAATGGCGCGCATTGGAGTCCAACAACATCGTGCGCGCGCAACACTGGCGCCATGACGACGGACCGCGTCCCACACTCTGCGTCATCCATGGTTTCATGGGGTCCTCATATCTGCTCAACGGCCGGGCCTTCGCACTGCCGTGGTATTACCGGGCCGGCTACGACGTCCTGATGTACACGTTGCCGTTTCACGGCCGTCGGGCCGAAAAGTTCTCGCCGTTCAGCGGTTTCGGCTATTTCGCCAGTGGCCTCAGCGGTTTCGCCGAAGCGATGGCCCAGGCCGTGCACGACTTCCGCTCCATCGTGCACTATTTGCGTCACACCGGGGTCGACCGTGTCGCGCTGACCGGCATATCGCTGGGTGGTTACACCTCCGCGCTGCTGGCTTCCGTCGACGACCGGCTCGAAGCGGTCATCCCCAACTGCCCTGTCGTCACGCCCGCAACGATGTTCGACCAATGGTTCCCGGCCAACAAATTGGTCGGGCTGGGATTGCGGCTGTCCAGCATCGGCCACGACGAGTTGACCGCCGGGCTGTCCTACCACTGCCCACTGAACTACCAGCCGCTGGTCCCCAAGGACCGCCGGATGATCATCACCGGCCTCGGCGATCGGATGGCCCCGCCACACCAGGCCCTGATGCTGTGGAAGCATTGGGATCGCTGCGCGCTGCGGTGGTTTCCCGGCAGTCACGTGCTGCACGTGAGTCAGCTGGACTATCTGCGCGCGATGACCAGCTTTTTGCACGACTTCATGTTCTAGCGACCCCGGTCAGCAAGTCGGCCGGCGCTTCCGCGTGCCCGTCGAGGCGTTGGGTGGACAGCGGATCCAATGCCAACAACGCCGGCAGGTGATTTCCGCGCTGCGGAGTCAGTGCGGCCAACGGCGCGGCAGCTGCCGGCTGCGCATCTGTCAAGAATGCGCTGGCAACCGCCACGGTTTTGCGGGTTCCTGATCCGGCGATCTCGATTGCCGTCCACGTCTCACGCGCCGGATACGACCTGATCTGGTCCAGGGTTTCAGGCAGCGCGTCATTGATGCTGACGCGGTATGCCGCAAGGTGGTACGAGCCATCCCGCACCCCACGCCAAGTCTCGCCGGACGTGGACGTAAGCAACTCCGGGACGTCATCGGCTCCGACGGTGCTGGCTTCCCATCCGATCTCGCGGAGGTGGTCGGCCAGCCGGCGCGCCGCGACCTGGGCGGTTTCGTGCAGTGGGATCCGCGATGAGCGGGCCTGCAGCGCCGCCAGGTTGTCGGCGGCCGACACTGTCAGCCCGATCCAGGTTTCCCGAGCGTCGGTGTCGCGGCTGGTGATTCGTATTGTGTCGGTGCGGATACCGTAGGCGTTCAGGTACCCCGCGATCAGGGGCAGCGGAAGCACGTTGTGGTCGCCGGTGGGTGGCCCGACCCGCAACAACGCGGTTGTCCTGGTTTCGGCGGTTTTCCCGATGTCACTGCCGGACTCGGGAACCGGCCGTCCGCGGCGGCGCGTCAGCGCCAGCCGCCGGCGCAGGATGGTGGTGAAATACAGTCCACCCCACCAACCGAACAACACGACCACGACAACGACGGCGATGCCGAGCACCACGTAGTCGCGGGTCGACCGCCACGGATACGCCAGCACTGCGGGCACCACGGCCAGCAGCGCCAAGGTGATTCGGCCGCTCCCGGGGATCGGGATCGAGCGCAATTGGCTCACGGGGTGGTGTCCTTTCTACGGGTGATCGCGACAGTCCCTGCTATCGCCGCGACGATTACCGCCAGCGCCGCCGTGCCGGCGAACGCGACGGTCCGCGGCGTGTCGTCCTTGGCTGCCGGCGCGGGCGGAACAGCGACCGGCTTCGCCGGCGCCACCGTGGGTGCTCCCCCGGTTTCGGAGAAGGCCGGCAGGTCCCAGGTCAGGGCTGCCACCGGGTCCACGCTGCCGGCACCGACGACGTTGGAGGGCGCCCGGGCACCGTTGTGCGCGGTCGCGGTGACACGGTGCACCACCTGCCTGGCGGTCAGCCCGGGATACTTGCTGCGCACCAGTGCCGCAACGCCCGATACGTAGCCGGTCGCGTAGCTGGTGCCGCTCAGCGCGACCTGTTGCTGGTGGTCGTCGGACACGCCGTTGGCCAGGCCGCCGCCGTCGCGATTGCTCACCGACACAATGTTTTCGCCCGGCGCCGCGACGCCCACCCACGGCCCAGCCATGCTGAACTTCGACGGCTGCCCGTCTGGCGTCAGGGAAGCCACCGACAGGACATACGGCTGCCACCACGACGGGGTGGAGATCGACGTGACACCGGCCCAGTTCCGCGGATCGTCCGGACGACCCAGGTCGGTGAGCGGATTGGACTCACAGGACGTCGCGGCGCCGACCGATCCGGCCGGCCCACTGTTGCCCGCGGCGGCCACGATCACCGCGTCCTTGTCCACCGCCGCGTACCGGATCGCCGCACCGAGCGCGGCCTGGTCGATACTGCGATCGGCAGGAAGACAGGTTATCGCTGAAATGTTGATCACCCGGGCGCCGAGGTCGGCCGCGTGCACGATCGCACGGCCCAGCGTCGCGATATCCAGGGACGCCTGCCCCAGCAGCGGATCACCGCCTGGCGTGCGCGGTGCGAACTTGGCCGACATCATCCTGATCGAGACGATACGAGCCGCGGGCGCCACCCCGGAGAACCCGTCCTGACCAGACGGGGCGGGCTGGCCGGCGATGATTCCGGCAACCAGGGTGCCGTGTCCGTCGCAGTCGGTCAGGCCGTCGGTCGTCTCCACGAAATCGCCGCCGGGGTCGACGTTAGGCAGCCGCGGGCCGGGCCGCACACCTGTGTCGATGACCGCGACCAACTGGCCGTCGCCGCGGGAGAACTGCCACGCGGCAGGAAGATTCAGCGTTGCTTGACTGGAAGTCACTGCGGCGGGATCGCTGCCAGGGATGACACCGGAGGTGCTGCATGCGCCGCGCTGCTCCATCGCCTCACCCGGCCCCGGAGTCCCGCTCGGCGGCTGCACGGTCGGGTCGACCGCCGGCGGGCTGATCGCCAACGCCGCCGGACAGGTCCATACTATGGCCGCCGCGAAAGCGGCCAAAGTCGCTGTGAAGCGGGCTGATCCGGCCTGCATCATCGATTGAGTACCAGGGTGAAAATACCAACCAGATAGACAATGACCGGAATCAGCGAAGCATCCAGACCGGCCGCGACAAAGCCCAGCAGCCGGCGCAGCGGCAGCGAGTAGGTTTCCGGCGAGGCGATGCGCGGGTTCAGCGCGACCACCACCCACACCGACACCAGCCCGACCAGCACCACCGCCGCGCCCAGAGCGGCCGCGTAGCGCCCCGTCGCGGTGTAGAGCACCACCAGGACGCCGCCAACCAGGTAGGGCTGAGCCAGCAGCCAGGCCTTGGACGCGGCGGAGTCCCACACTCGGGCGCGCAGGACGGACGTCGCCGCGGTTGCCGCCACCACATACCATCCCCAACCACTCACCGACTCGGGGCACAATGCGATCGCCACCGAGCCCAGAACGCTGAACAGCACGGCAGCGGCGATGAACCCGCTCTGATGGGCGTCGCTGACTCGCACCCGCCGCGGCAGGTCCTCGAGCACCCGTATCGCCGGCGCCGACGGGGCGGGATCCCCAGGTGCCGGAATGACCGGCAACGGGAAGCGTGCCCACAGCGCGGAAAGCTGAGCCGCCTCGATGGTGACCAGCAGAGCCGCCACGATCAATCCCGCACCGATGGTCAATATCGGTAGTTGCCAAATCAACTCGGCACCGGCCGCCAGCAATACCCCGGCGCCGACCACCGTGACCGCGGTGAAGAAACCGACGACCCGCTCACGCCCAGGGCTGGGCATCAGCAGCGAGATCACCGACCACGCGGTGACGCCGGCGGCGGCCAGCAGCAGTTGCGCCGGACCGAATTTTCCAGGTACCGCCAACGCCAGAGCGGCACCGATGGGCACCAGTGCGGCGATCGAAAGTGCCGTCCCAATGCCGGCCGAACGCGTCCTGACCAGCAAACCGGTCACAGCGGTGAGCGCCGCGATCGCACTGACTGTGACCAGTCCGGCAAGCCCACCGGTAGCCACCCGGTAGGTGACCGCCAAGCCGGTCGCCAATAAAGCTACCGCTATTGCCGCGGCCAGCGCCCCGAGCCGGATCTGCGCCGCGCCCCAGGGCTTGCGCCTCGAGGTCGAGAAGATGACGGCGGCGTCGGCGATGTCCTCGACAATGCCCGGCGCGGCCGGGCCGATGGGCACCGGCTGCAACGCGAGCAGATCACCGTCGACTACGCCGACGGTCTCCAGGCTGGCGTCCAGGCTGAACGGCGCGCCGCCGATCGGCGCCAGGCTCAGCTGCGAAAACTCACCCCCGGTGTCCTCATTAAGGTCACCAGGGTCGCCTCCATGTCCGTTCTGGGCGACCGGAACCACCAAACGCTTTACTGCGGGCAGGATTTCGCGTAGCGGCAACTCCGTCGGCAGGGCCATCTCCGTCAGCCTGCTGTCCGCGAGTACGGCTACGCGGACGACCGGCAGGACGGCGCCGGACGTCACTGGACCCTCGCGAAATGCTGGAGCCATTCCTTCGACATCGTGCTCTCTTCCCTATCTAGGACGACCGCGTCGTCTGCGCGGCCATGGTTTTCCTCATACAGCTTGGACGGAGAAATCTCGGGCCAGCCGCTGGTTGGGAAACCATTGGCCCTCGGACAAATTGGCGGTCAGCTGCTCGATCGCGACGGCGATGGCGAACGTTGCTCCCGGGCGAAACGTCGACACCCACTCGCCGTCGAATGCGCGGGACGGGCTGACCAGTAGCCGGCCCGCGGCGGTGTCGACGATGCTCACCCCGACCTCGGTGGTGGCGTGCCGGCCCTCGCGGTGGCAGCCGGCGACGATCTCGACATAGCTGCGCGGACCGGCGAAGACCGACTCCACCACTGGTCGTGCTGATTCCGGGATCCCCAGGTAGTCAAGGACTTCCGCCAGCGGCGTCCCAGACCGCAGCCGCTCGTCGGCCCGAGCGCCGACGCGTGTCGGCATGCTGAACTCGTCGAACTGCGCCGGTGGCTGCTTTGACAGGCCGACACTGAGGACCGGAACCAGCCCGAGCGGGTCGTCGATATCCATCGCGGTGAAGGTGATCAGCTGCGCGCTGCGCAACGCGACGATGGTTTTCGGGGTCCTACCGCTAGTGCCGTCACGCTGCGCGACGATGCCGCGCAGCAGGTCGCCGGATTCCGCGGCCGCGGTGGACCCCAGGTAGCGCAGGTCGAGCCATCGGTGCGGGAAGCACACGACTCTGATCCACTCAGCGACCGCCGCATTGACGGCACCGCTTTGCGACACCAGACCCATCCGGATCAGCTCGGCCTTCTGACGTTCGATGAACGCGTCCCGCTGCACAGCATCGGTGTAGGGGGTGGTGATCGCCAGCACCCACGGGAAGTTGCCCGCTCCAATGGTTTCGGCGATGAACCACGCGTGATCGACCGTCAGCTCGACGGCGTTCGGTTCAGCCTTCATGTGGATTCGTTGTTCATCCGTGCAGAACTAGCCGCCCCATTTGGCGGCTTCGGCCGCGTCGCGGGCGTACATGGCCAGCGTGTTGCTCTCGTGGGTGCTCGACATCGCCTGATAGGCACGCACCAGGTCTTCCATGGCCTGGTTCCACTGACCCTGCCAAACCTGATAGCTCATCCCCGTATCGCCCTGCCAGGCGTTGGACAGAGCTGCCTGTTCGCTGGCGATATCGGCGCCCAGCCCCTGCAAAGTGCCGGCATAGGCCGACATGTCCCCGGCGTGCCCCAACATGGCCGGGTAGTTGTACATGATCTGCGACATCACAAGTCCTTTCGCGGTTTACGATCTGGTCGGGTCAGAACCCGTTGTAGCCCGACGCGGCAGCGGCGTCGGCGGCCACATAGGTGCCGGCAGCGTCGCCGAGATTGGCCTGGGCGATATCGAGCAAGGTGTTGATCCGAGCAGCTACCTCCACAAAACGGGCATGCGCGGCCTGAAACGCCGCCGCCGACTCACCGACGTGAAACGCCTGCGCGGACAGCGCCTCCTGCTCGGCCTGGCCGATCGTGCTCCGCATCAACGCCGCCTTGGTGCTGAACGCCGTCTGCGAAGCCACCAGTTGCGGTATATGAGCGTCCAAAAGACTCATGATGATTCCCTTCTTTTCGGATTCTTCTTCGAATTTCGGTTACTGAGCTCATCCGTCAGATGCCCGCCCCCCAGGTGGCGGCCGCCGCAGTGTCACCGGCGAGATAGCTTGCCCCGGCGTGGCCCACACCCACACCGGCACGGCCCAGCTCTTCAACACCTTGGGCCGCGACAACGGCGTGCTCCTGGCCTTGGGCACTGAACCCGGCTGCTGCCTGCAGCGACACGGGATCGGCCGCCGGTGGGACCACCGCGGTAATCAATGGAGCCGCCGCCGCATGCGCGGCCGCCAGCCGCGCTGTCAGCGCCTGCACCGCCGCGCTCGTCGCGGCCAGACCCTCGGGAACCACGCGCAACGTCATGTGAACTCCTTCTGCTGCGTTTCACTAACCATCGCGGCCTCACCGACTAACGGGTTGACCAACTGCACATATGTCGGACTGTCGCTGTCGCCCAACAGGATCGCCCGCCCGGCGGGCAACCGGCCGAATCGCTGGCCCCGGATCTTGCCGCTGTCCTGCGGATTGCCCGCCAGCATCAAGGTGGTCGCCTGCAAGTCATTGAAGCGGCGCAGCAACGGGCTGGTCATCAGCGCGTGTCCCGACCCGGTAGCGCGGGCCGTGACGATCACCCGCAGCCCCAGATCGCCGGCCTGCGAGAGTTGGCCGATGAGGCTGGTCCATGGCCGCTGGCCGACGTACGGTCCGCTCATCGCCGGCGAATCCGGTATCTGATCTACATCGTCGATGATCAGGTAGTGGGTGTGGCCCTGGTAGGCCCAGCGCGAGAGATCCGCTGACGACAAGCCCGCCGGTGGCCGCCGCGATTCGATGAGGTTGGACAACCCGAGCATTGCCGGGATGATCCGATCGATGTTGGGGGTGTATTCGTTGTCCGCGAACAGCGGTTCGTCGACGAGGTGCAGCCGCCGATCCAGCACGGTGAAGGCCACCTGCTCCGCGGTGGAGTGCTCGCGGATGGTGCGGATGAGGTGCCGCAGCAGCGTGGTCTTACCGGACTTGCTGTCGCCGAACACCATCAACAACGGGTTCTCGGTGAAGTCGAGTACCACCGGTGCGAGGTCTTCCTCGCGCTGGCCGATGACCACTTGCTCCGGGCCCCGGTAGAGCGCCCCGATTGCGTCGGGGGCGAGGTTGGTGGGCAGCAGCCGAACCGGCGGCGCAGCCACACCCGGGTAGCGGTCGTTGATCGCCGCCACTGGGTTTGTTTCCGCGTCCAACGCGGGGCTTGCGAACAGGAAATGCTGCGCAGCCATGGTCAGCCCGCGGCCCGGCTGATCGTGCGGGACCGCGTCGGCAGGGCGGCGCAGCGCGCCGACGACCCGCACATTGCTGTCGCGCGCATCGTGCAGCTTGAGCTCGAGTCGCAACCCGAGACCGTCGCGCATCGCCAGCGGCACCTCCAACCAGCTCGGAGTGGTGATGATCACGTGGATGCCATACGCCAGGCCGACATTGACGAGTTCAGTCACCTTGGCCAGCAGTGGGTTACGGGTGCTGAACTGGTCGGTATTGTCACGGCCGAACGCATACAGGTTGTCGATGACCAGGAACACCTCGCCGAAGCCATCGTCGGGCGCCGAGCCGTTACCCTGCTTTTCCCGGAATGCCTCTCGCTTCTGCCGGGACAGCAGCAGCTGCTCCAGCTCACCGAAGGTGCGACGGATGCGTTCGGGTTCCAGCGCCGACGCGACGCCGCCGACGTGCGCCAGATCCTCACACGCCCGTAGCTTCCCGCCGCCGTAGTCCAGGACGTAGAACGTCACGTCGCGCGGCGAGTGCAGGCTGGCAGCTGACAGGATGAATGTCTGCAGCGCAGTCGATTTGCCGGACTTCGGACCACCGTGGATGACCATGTTCCCGGCCGACGACGTGGCATCGAAAACCAGTGGGTCGCGGCGCATCTCGAACGGCTTGTCGATCTCACCCAGCGGCCAGCGCCATTGCCGTTGCGGCAACCCGGCGCGGGCCAGCACCGCGGTCAACGGGATCGGCTCGTCGAGCGGCGGCAGCCACAGTTGCGGCGCCCGCGGACCGTAGCGCGCCAGCTGTTCGCCGATGGTCGCAATCAGCTTGCGCGGCGGTCCTGCCGTTTCCTCATCCCCTGCGCCGGATATCACCGTGTCCTGATCCGGCTCCACCGCACCGGCCGTGAATAGCTTGGGCTCTGGGACAGACTGCACCACACGGGCTTTAGCCGTTTGCGGCGGATCGTAGATGCCGTCGACATAGGTGCTACGGAACTTGATCGGGGTCGCACCGGGAGCGGGCACCAAGAAACCCACGCCCTTGTGCTCTTTGCCGGATTCAATGTGATAGGCATCCTCCACGCCGATGATCTGGCGGGAAACGCTGGAACTGGCCACCTTCAACCCGATGCGGTACGAGGTGTTCTTGTCGATGTCCTTGATCTTGCCCACATCCAGCGTCTGGGATGCGAACAGGATGTGGATGCGGAACGAGCGACCCTTGCGGGCCACGTAATCGAACAGCTCCGCGTATTCCGGGTAATCGGCCAGCATCAGGGTGAATTCGTCAGCGACCACGAACAGCGTCGGGATCGGCGGCAGGTCGAATGTGCCGGCGGCCCCTGAGTCCCGAGCGTTCTCGTACTCGACCACCGAGTTGAATGCGCTGCCCTGAATCCGGCGACCGGCCTCGCGTAGCAGCACCTCCCGACGCGCCACCTCACCGCGCAGCGTGTCGGCGAACCGGTCAGCCAGCGACTTCTTCTCGGCCATGTTCGAGATGACCGCGACAACCTGTGGAAAGTCCCGGAAACTGTCGGCGCCGGCCTCACCCTTGAAGTCCGCGTAAATCACGATCAGCCGGTCCGCCGAATGAGTTGTCAACAGCGACAACAGAATCGACATCAAAGTCTGTGACTTCCCCGAGCCGGTCATACCGATCATCAAGCCGTGTGGACCCATCCCGCCCTCGGCCTCGTCCTTGAGGTCGAACATCAACGGCTCACCGGTCGCGGTGACACCGATCGGAACGCGCAACTCGTCGTCGCGGCGGCGCGGCGCCCACAACGTGGGCACATCGAGCTGCGATGCGACCGGGATACCGAGCAGCGTGGTGAAAGAGGCGCCGCGGGTGGCCGCCGAACGCAGCCCGGTGTGGGTCGGATTGGAGTCCCAGCGCGACAGCTGACGGGCCAGATGGGCGGCGTCGTCGACGCCGAGTTCGTCGGCGCTGCCGATGTAGGGCTGCCAACCGCCGGTCTGCCAACGCTCGATGGCGCCGCCCGCGATGCGCAGGATCGGCTTTTCGGGATCCGAATACTGTTCGCGATGCGGCGCTGTGGCACAAAGGTGCACGACGGTGACCCCCGCCCGGCCCAACGCCAGCGTGGAAGCATTCACCTCATAGTCGGGGTCGTCGACGATGATCAGCAAGTGCCGCAGCGTGTCTGCCGGCTCCCCGGTGAAAACGGGGCGGTCGACAAGCGCGGATCCCAGCAGTGCGACCAACTCGTCGGGGTTGGCCGACAGGAAGCGGGCCGGACCGACACCGTCCAGCTCGCCGGGAATGTCGACGTGCGGCAACCACTTCAGCCAGGACCAGTCGCGGCTTTCCAGATCGCGGCTGGCCAGCGCCACCCCAAGCACCGTCGGATCGTGCCAAGTCACCGCCTGGGCGATCCAGGCACGCAACGACGCCCGCACCGCAGCTGCCTCACCCAGCACGGTGATCCGCGAGACTTTGGTCAACTCGATTCCGGTCGGCACGTCAGCGACGGTGCGCTGGATGTCGAGCAGGCTGCGTAACGCACTGTGTGACACCGGTTCCAGGTCGATCTCGTCAGCGGTGTCTTTGACCCGCAGCGCGGTGGCCAGCGGCACCTGGTCACGTCCGGCCCGTAACACCAGGAAGTCAGGGTCGTGCGGGTCACGCTCCCACTGACGACGGGATCCGGGCACCGCGGCCAGTTCCGTCGGGTCCGGATGAGACCACTGCGCGGCCGCGCGCTGCTCGCCGGCCTGGGTCCGGATGTTGTCCCGGACCACCGACAGGTAACGCAGATAGTCGGCCCGTTCGGCGTCGACCTCCTCGGTGCGCATCTTGTTGCCGGTGCCGCGGTAGAGCGCGGTGGCGGCCAACAGCAGCACGAACGGGAAGAACAGCGTCTGCGGAGAGATCGCCCGCATCCCGGTGGCGAACAGTGCGACGACCATGCCGACGATCAGCAGCACGATCACGAAAGGCAGTGCACGCCGCAGCAGCGACGGCGGTATCACCCGGGGCAGCTCAGGTGGCGCCTCGATGGTGATGGTGCCTTTGCGCGTGCTCGGCGGTGCAATCCGTCGACGTGCTTCGAAGATCAGTCGGCTCATCGGGGCTCTCCTTCGGCCGACGCCGGGCGGCCGGGCGTGTTGTCGGGTGCCAATCCGTCGTGTGCCAGCAGCGCATCGCCGCGAGACAGCGTCGGGCCCGTGGCGAACAGCGACAGAATCGACCACGGGATGGCAACCGCAGGCGCGTTCAGACCCAGGGCCTCAACCGTTTTGCCATGGCCGGCAGTCCCGGAGCTATCCGCCTCGGTGTCAATGCCGTAGCGCACGCCGATGTCTGAGATCCAGAACAACGAGCCCGTTGCCGGCGACGCGGCGCCGCCGCCCACGGTCTGGGTGAAGTAGCCCGCCCCCGGCGCCAGGGCAACGCGGGTGGCTCCGTTGGCCGCGCCGACCAGATCGACGGTGTGTACCGCATCGGGCACCGGCAGCCCCGAGCCCGACAGCAGGCTCACCGAGCTGCTGGCGGCCCCGGCCGGCTTGCTCCAGTACACACAGCTGACGGGATCCTTGGCCGCGTCAACGAGGCTGACCGACTGGCCGGGGTAGCGCGCGGTGTCCAGTACCCGCGACACCGGCAACTTGGCGACCTCGTCGGCACCAAGCCGCGGCGGCTGTTGCAGACCATAGGAATTGGTGTTGCGCAAGATGGCGGCAAGCACCGGCGAGATGGGCTGCAGGCCGTCCGGTAACACCGCGTAATACCGCACGCTGTCCGACGAAGCCTGGTCCAAGCCGTAGGACACCACGACCGCACCGACCGGGGCCGGCACCGCGAACCCCGCCGCGCTGCCGGCGTTCGGGATCAACGGCGCCGTCAACGGCGCAGCTTCGGGTATCGCGTTGAACAACCCCTGCGCAATGGGCCGCGGCGCGGACACCTCTGAGCCCAAGCCCAAAGCACTGGTGACGGAGTGGTCGGCCAGGTCGATCTGGCTGCGCCGCCCGTCCCACAGCAGCCAGGTGCTGTTGCCGTTATCGGCCAAAATCCCCTGCCCAGACCCAAGTGCCGCCGCCCGCACGCCACGGCTGTCAGGTGGCCCCGCGATCACGGTGACCCCCACACTGTGCGCCGTCCGCGAAGTCCCGCTGACGGCGTCACACACCGTCCAGTTCGCGTCCTGCGAGGTGTTCTGCACCATCCGCTCCGGCGCGCCCGGAATGCCGATCAGGTTGCCGCGCGGAAATCGATCCAGCTCACTGCTTTTCACTGTGGTGGGGTTGACCGGGCGCCCGACGATCAGCCGCGCTGAGGTCAGGTTGAGCACCGGGTGCAACTCCTCACCCACCCGCACATACAGCGCGGCGGTCGACCGGTCGGCGAGCACCGCGTTGTTACCGGCGGCCGTGTTCGGCCGGATCAGTGAGAACACGAAGCAGCCCGCCAACCCGGTGATCACGATGAGCACACCCATCAGCACCGCGCGCGACTGGGTGCGCAACGGGTCCACCAGCATCCGGGTGTCGTGCAGAGCAATACCGGAAGCGATACGGCGCATCACAAACCGCCAACCGGTCACTTGGTGGCGGGTGACGAAACCCCGCCGGTAGACCACCTGGTCCGGGTTGTCGTTCACCGGGGTCCGGGAGGAAAACGAACGCCGTTCATCCTGGGATTCGGGGCTTGTCATGCCGGCTCCTGCAGGCCCAGGCCTTGCAGCAGCGGCTCAACCGAACTACGCACGTCTTCAGCGGTGATCGTGACCAACTCCTCATCAGTGAACTCGCCGGTTTCGGCGTGCTGCGAGTGGTCCAACCGGAATTCGCGTTCCTCTTCGGACTTTTCGACCACGTTGCGAACGAACCGGCCGTTGCCCGCGATATCCAGGCCGCGACGTTCAACCCCGGCCGCATCAGCTTTCAACGAGCCGGCCAGCTGCGCAAACAGTGACTCAAGATCAGCCAGCGCCGCCGCACTGAAAGCACTGTCACGCTTGGCGGCCATGAAGTTCGCGATCTCGATCAGCTCAACCGGTTTGTAAGACGGGAAATCGATGCTGCGAGTGAAACGCGACCGCAGACCCTGGTTGGTGTCCAGGAACCGATCCAGGTCGGCGCGGTACCCCGCCACGATCACCACCAGCCGATCCCGGTCGTTCTCCATCCGGGCCAGCAAGGTGTCGATAGCCACCAGGCCGAAGTCGTTCTTGGCGCCGGTGGCCACCAGCGAGTACGCCTCATCGAGGAACAGCACCCCATCCAGAGCGCTGTCGATGAGCGCGTTGGTCTTGGCCTCGGTCTCTCCGATGTGCTGTCCGATCATGTCGGCGCGGTGCACCTCCCTGATGTTCTCCTTCTTCAGCAAGCCCAGGCCGCAATAGATTTTGGCGACCACCCGGGCGATGGTGGTCTTGCCGGTCCCGGGCGGCCCAGTGAACACCAAGTGGTGGGTACGCTGCGCCACCTCGAGTCCGCGCTGCTTACGCACCAGCTCCATCGCCACGGCGCTCTTCAACCGGGCCACCTGGTCTTTGACCTTGTCCAAGCCGATGAATTCATCGAGCTCGCGTTCAGCGTCTGCCAGCAACACATGCTTGCGCTCCTGAGCTCCGGGATCGACGAAATCGCCGGGACGGGGCTCGGTGCCGCGATCCCACGGATCGGCCCGCGCCGCGATGCGGTCCGCGGTGGTGGTCACGATCCCGAAGCTGGTGTCAGACAGCGCCTGCTCGACCTGTTCGTTTTCCGGGTTGGCCGCATACAGATCCTGCAGAACCTCGCTTGCCGACTCCTCGTCAATGTGGGCACGCAGTACCAGCGCCTTGGCCAGCGCGCCGTCGACCGCCGCCACCGCGACCGGGCCGTCAGGTTCCTCGAGGTACGACAATGCCGGGGCGAACATGCCCAGCCGGGCCAGCGCGGTGCCCAGCGTGATCTTGGCCGCGTGCGAGAACGCCGCGTCCAGGTCGGCGTCGTTGACGATCGGGGTCAACAGCTTGACCACGTCCGACCAGCGCTCGGCGCGGTAATTGATGACAACGGCGACCCAGCGGGCCTCGCGCCAGCTCGGGCGGCGCTCGCTGAGGCCGGTAACTATCTGGTCCGCCTTGGCAAACTCGCCGGCCGTCGCCAGCGCCGCGGCGTAGGCGAGGTGGAAATCGTCCGGTTCGGTGGCGCGAAACTGCAGATACAGTCCGCTGTCGTAAAGGAACCCCAACGCCCGATGCGCGAGTTCTACCTGACGCTGCAACACCCCCGCGGTGGCCGCGGTGCGCGAAACAGCTTCAAGCACACGGACAGACGTGTCGCCGGCAGCGGCCAACCCGGTCCACGCGTCGCACTGGTCATAGGCGATGCGGGTCAGCGCAGTAAAACCCGCGCGAGCAGCAACTAAGTCTGCCGGACGCTGGCGCTCGTAGACTGCGATCCCCAGCGCGCGACAACACGTAGCAAACCGGCTGACGACGTCACTATCAACCCTGCCGTCTACCCGAGAATTGGCGAGTTTGGCTGCGAGCACGCGAGTCTCACCGCGCTCCACGGCCACTTCTCCTCATTTATATAGTCTCCCTAACTTAACCCGAGTGAAGTTAGCATTGCATACCCTAACCTATCGGGTGTTCCCGGCATCGACCAGCTTTTTCGGGGCGATCATTGGTCGCCTCCTTCCGGCACACTCCACTAAGCACCGCAGCTTACTGAACATGATTGTCATTAGCAAAAGATCCGGGCCGGGCAGCGGACGCCTGGCCCTAGCGCTGGTCAGCTCTGGTCCTCCTCACCGAACTCCCGCTGATCGGGGTCCCAGGTGTGCGGCACCATCGGGACCGACGGCCCATCGCCCAACCCCTCGCCGGCAAGCGTCGCCAACCCCGCCGCGCCGGCAGCGTCCTTTCGCGCTGTCCCGGCAAAGCCCAGGGTCGGCGCCCCCAGACCCGATGCGACCGCCGCATCGGGTCTGGGGGCCAAGTTCCGCGGGTCCGCGAATGGGTCGGTCCCGGCCCCGCTATCGGAGTCCAAGAACTCATAGCGGTAACCGCGGTGCTGGTCGTTCAACACCGCCCGCCGGCGCCGACGGGCCGTTCCTTTTTCCCGTGCTGACGCGCCGGCAGCCGCCGCGGCGGCAGCGATATCGGGCTCCGGCGCCTTCCGCTGTGCACTGGCGCTCAATCCCGTGCTGGCCCCAACGGTCGGGCCGCCTACCAGGTAGGGGTAGGCGGCTCCCTCGATACCGGCAGGCGGCGGTGGGGCTCCGGCCGCCGGCGCTGCCGCCGGAGCAGCCGCCGGAGCCGAAGCGGGGGCGGGGGATGGGGCCGGGCCCGTGGTCGGCGCAGCGCTCACGACGGCAGAGCTACTACTGACCGGCACACCGGGCGTCTCGGGCGTCGGTGCGGCCGCCACCGTAACCGCGTCAGGCGCAATCCCACTCAGCGCGCTCAGCCCCGCCAAGCCGCCCAAAAAACCGGGGTTGGCGACCGACAGCGTGAGCGCAAGCGCATTGATCTGGGGGAAGAACGCCTCGTAGGCCTCCGCTGCGTGGCCGACCTCGTCTGCTATCAGTCCCGGGATGTCGGACTCCAGCTGCGCTGCCGCCTGGGACGGATTCTGCGGAAATTCCAGGATGTCCCGCTCCAAGGTTTGCGGACCCTCGAGGAAACGATTCTCCCACCAACTCAGTTCGTATGGGTTGCCTGAATCATTGTCGACGATGTCCTGCGTACTGCCGCCGGTGTCGCTGTTGTCGCTGCTGACGATGGGCTTCAAGATTTGCGGCGGCGCTTCGGTCTGCGGTGCCAAGGCCACCGCTGAAGAAGACACCAAATCGAACTGGGCCATCGCGGCGGCCGCTTGGATCCACATCCACACATACTCGGCCTCGTTGAGCGCGATGGGAATGGTGTTAATCCCGAAGAAGTTGGTCGCTGCCAATACCGTGTGGATCGCGTGGTTGGCGGCCAGTTCCACCAAGGTCGGCATCGCGGCCAGTGCGGCGGTGTAGGCGGTGGCCGCAGTCTCGTGTTGGACAGCCGTGGCCGAGCTGTTGGTGCTGGCCTGCATCAGCCAAACCAAATAGGGCACATGCGCGGCCACGTACTGCTCGGCACTGGGGCCTTCCCACGCCCCGGCCTGCACCGCCGCCAAGATCGCGCTCAGCTCTTCGGCGACCGACGCATAGGTCGCACTCAACGAACTCCACGACCCGGCGGCAGCCAGCAAGCTGCCCGGCCCGGGACCACTGCTGAGCAACGCAGAATGGACTTCTGGTGGCGAAGCCATCCATATTGGCGCGGTCATTATTCCGGAACCCCTTGGCAGCATGAAGCAACGACCGCGACGACCGCCCTGGCTGTACGGCGGCGCCGCTGACCCACACCCAGTAGTCGGTCACGGACGGCAAAGAGTTCCCGCCCACCGTTGATTCATCCCAGATTCTGACCGCACGACCGCCGATCAACGCCCTGGACGCGCTCCGGGCAGCTCAGGCCCTGACGGCACTCACCAGGCTGTTACGGGCGATCATCCCGCTGGACTCAGATTCAGGCCCCGGGACGGGCCGGCCGACTTGGCGGAGGTAATCGCTCAACGGGGTTCCGACCGCGGTCCAGCCTCGCCGGCCGAACCAGTCGGTGGCCGGCGCGCACTGCTCGTTGTACACCAGCTGATAAAACGGGCGCTGCTCTTCGCCTGAAGCGATCGCGGCGCGTTCTTGTTCGATGTTGGCCTCGAACTCGTCCTGGTCCAGTGGCGCGCCTTCCTCGACGCCGACGTGGCTGCCGCGCCCGGCCAAGTCGTCGATACCGGTGAAAAGCTGTTCCTGCGCTGCGGCCGGCAGATAGATCAGCAGACCCTCGGCGATCCATGCCGATGGCTTGGCTGGATCAAAGCCGCTGTCCCGCAGAGCTTGTGGCCAGTCCTCCCGTAAGTCGACGGCGATCTCGCGACGTTCGGCGTGCGGTTGGGCGCCGTGCTCGTTGAGCACCGCACCCTTGAAGTCGAGAACCTGCGGACGGTCCAGCTCGAAGATCGTCGTCGCGGCGGGCCATGCCAGCCGGTAGGCGCGCGAGTCCAATCCGGCCGCCAAGATGACCACCTGCCGCACGCCGGCGTCCGCGGCCCGGCGAAAATACTCGTCGAAATATTTGGTGCGAGCGCCCTGGAAGTTGACGAAATGCTCGCCGAAGTCGGCGGTCTTGAGTGGGTGCTCGGGGACCTTACCGTCCAGAACGTCGGCCGACGGACCGCCCACGGCGCGACAAAACAACTCCGCATAGGGGTCGACGGCCAGCGGGTCGGGCTTTTGTGCCTCCAACGCTCGCGCTGTCGCTACGAACAACGCGGTCGAACCCACACTCGTTGTGATGTCCCAGGTATCACCTTCGCTACGCACCCGACGAACACTACTCCGGGGTAAGGGCCGCTCAGTTGGTGCCCGTCTCGGTGGCGATGGGTCCGGGCCCGAGAATACCGACCTGGAAGTTGCCCTGGTTGAATGCGCCCGCATCGAACGTGCCCGAGCTTGAGAGGCCGCTGTTGTCGCTGCCGGAGAGGCCAATGCCGGAGTTCAACGAGCCAGTGTTTGCGACGCCGACGTTGTCGAAATCCCGGTTGAGGAAGCCCGTGTTGGAGTCGCCCGTGTTGAACACTCCCGTCTGGTTATCGCCGGTATTGAAGACGCCGGCGCTTTGCGCGCCGTTGTTCACCAAGCCCGAGGAAGAGTCGCCGGAATTGAAGAAGCCCGAGGATCCGGTCCCGGAGTTGCCGTAGCCCGAGTTCGTGACTATCCCGGTCAGGTTGGCCGAGCTGCCGACGCCGGTGTCCAGGTTGCCCGAGTCGAGCAGACCCGTGTTGGTGTTACCCGAGTTGAACCAGCCCGTGTCCACACTGCCCGAGTTGAAGCTACCCGTGTTGCCGGCACCTCCCGTCACACCGCCCGAGTTGAAGTTGCCATCGTTGAACAGGCCGGCGTTCCCGAAGCCCGCGTTGCCGCCGCCCGCGTTCCCGAAGCCCACGTTCCCTGGACCCGCGTTCCCGAAGCCGAAGTTGAGGTCGGCTCCGTTTCCGAAGCCGGAGTTGAAGGAGCCCGAGTTCCAGAAGCCGGTGTTGGAGTCGCCTGAGTTCGCGATACCGAAGCTGCCGGCCCCGGAGTTGAAGAAGCCGAAGTCTCCATCACCCGAGTTGAACAAACCGATGTCGTTGTTCCCCGAGTTCCCGAAGCCTATGTTTCCAGCACCCGAGTTCAGCAGCCCGGCGACGTTGACACCCATCTGATTGTTGCCGGTGAGCCCGATCCCGATATCCCCGCTGCCGCTGTTGCCGAAGCCGAAGTCGTTGCTGCCGAGGTTCCCGAACCCGACGTTGGAGCTGCCGGAGTTGCCGCTGCCGAAGTTGCTGGAGCCGATGTTCCCGCTGCCGACGTTGTTGCTGCCTTGGTTTCCGCTGCCCAAGTTGAGATTACCGATGTTCCCAAGGCCGAGGTTGGTGCTGCCGACGTTCCCAAGACCCAGGTTGGTGTTGCCGACGTTGCCGCTACCGAAGTTGGTGCCGCCTTGGTTTCCGCTGCCCAGGTTGGTACCGCCGATGTTGCCGCTACCCAAGTTGTTGCTGCCGATATTCCCGCTGCCCAGGTTGGTACCGCCGATGTTGCCGCTACCCAAGTTGTTGCTGCCGTTGTTGCCGCCGCCCAGGTTCCAGCTGCCGATGTTGCCAAACCCGGTGTTGAGGGACGGCAGACCCTGCAGCGCGGCCTGCCACGACGACAACTGCGCAGCCACCGCCGAGGCGCCACCGTGATACCCCACCATCGTCGACACCGCCGACGCCCACATCTGCTCGTACTGAGCCTCAGCAGCCGCAATCGCCGACGCGTTCTGCCCGAACACGTTCGACGCCACCAACTGGATGAGCCAACTGCGGTTAGCCGCCACCACCAACGGATGCACCATCACCGCCCGCGCCGTCTCAAACACACTGGCCGCCGCCTTGGCCTGGGCGGCCGCACTCGCGGCCCGCACCGCCGCCGCACTCAACAGCCCCGAATACCGAGCCGCCGCCGCCGCCATCGCCTCAGCCGCCGGACCCTGCCACGCCTGACCCGGCCCACCCGTAATGCCTGAGGTCACCGCCGAAAACGACTCCGCGGCCGACCCCAACTCCGCAGCCAACCCATCCCAGGCCGCCGCCGCCGCCAACATCGGAGCCGACCCCGCACCCGAATACATCAACAATGAATTGATCTCCGGCGGCAACACCTGAAAATTCATCAGCCCCCTCCGCTTCCGTCGAGTCGCAGCTCTATGTTGGTCGCAAAAAAAGGGTCCGTAGTTCCGATGTCTTCCGTCGTTCCGATGTCTTCCGTAGTTCTCTCGCCATCCGACGCACAGCGGAGCCGGTGCGAGGCGTACCTTGCTAACTCGTCGCCAACACGCTTGGGAAGACGTTTGGGGAGGTTGACCATCGAACCGTCACTAGCGTGGCTGCTTGCACCCCTTACGGTGCAGACCTTTCTCGACAAGGTCTGGACAGCAACGCATTACCACGTCAAGCGGCACTGCGCCAGCTACTTCGACAGCATGCTGCACGGGCCGTCGGCGATTGAGGATCTTTTGGAGCTGTTTCGCCGAGAGCCTTCGGCGGTGCGCCTGATGCGGGGCGACGACAAGAAGAGTGGGTCTGACAGCTACCTGCTTGTTGATGGCAGCCTCGATCTTGTCGGCATCCGCAACGACTTTGCCGATGGCTTCACGATCGTTGTGGACGGCGTTGAGCGCTACGTGCGCGCGATTGCTTCGCTGGCCCATTCCATCGAGGTCGAGCTGAACTTCCCGATACAGGTCAACGCCTACATCACGCCGCCTGGATCGCGAGGGCTCGTTCCCCACTACGACGACCACGACGTGTTGATCCTGCAGATCCAGGGATCGAAGGTCTGGCATCTCTACAACGGCGTCGACATACCACCTCACCAGATGCAGCGTCGTGATAAGGCGGTTCCTACCGACGGCCTGCCGTTGCCTACCGACTTGTGCCTGGAAGTCGGCGACGTGCTTTACCTGCCACGCGGCCTGGTGCATGCGGCTGACACAGACGCAGAGCCGTCCATCCACTTGACCGTCGGAATCCACGCGCCCACCGCGCTCACGCTTGCCATCGGGGCGCTGCACTCGCTGAGTTTTCACGATGACCGTTTGAACGCGCAGCTGCCGCCACGACATCTAGATGACGCGGACGCGTATTCGACCCTGGCCGTGCTCCTGCGTGACGCTGTCAGGACCGTCGAGGACCCGAGCGCCATCGCAAAAGGTCTCGACGCATTGGCGGACGTCCTGATCCGCCGCGGCCGATGCCCACCAGTCGGACAGATGTCGAAGGCCTCCGGAATCGACGGACGAACACTGGTGACGAAGTACAAACCGCTTTATTCGCGGGTCAAGACTGTGGCCGGCGGCGTTGCGCTGCAGTTTGCCAAATTGTCGATAAACGCCGGTGCCGACCACGAAGGCGCGCTGCTGTTCATCTCGAGCAGCACCGAGCCGTTTCGGGTTTGCGATCTGCCGGGGCTGCGTGCCGAGCAGCAGATCGAGCTGGCCCGGAAGCTGATCGTGAGCGGATTCCTCGTCCGGCTGTCCGATGACTGATGCAGACAGCCGGCTGGTCTGATGAAGCTCGCCGACCTCGCCCGCTGGACGCCGGTCAGATTGGACTTTTCCGGCCCCGCCCCGGCCGTCTTCTGGGCCGATCTCTCCGCCGAGCGCTTCGTCGACCCGTTCTTCGACCAGACTGTCGCGCGCTGGGCGTCCGGCCCGCGGGCCCGGCCTCTGGTCAGGACTGGGCTCGACGCGCTCGCCGCTTTGGATGCCGAACCGTCGCTCGAGCCGGCAGGCATGATATTTCACCTCTCGCGGTGCGGATCTACGCTGGTGTCCCGACTCCTGGGCACTCTTCCCGGCGTCGTCGTCGCCGCCGAGCCGGCGCCGCTCAACGCACTGCTAGGGCTCAATCCCGATCGGGTCGACGAGGCCAGGCTGGTTGGGGTTGTGCGGCTCCTGGTGCGGGCGCTCGGCCGACGCCGGCACGGTGACGAACGGCGCCTGGTGCTCAAGTGCTCGAGCTGGAATATCCGCCGCCGGGCGGTGCTCGCCGCCGCCTTCCCCGACACGCCTTGGATCTGGGTTCAGCGCGACCCCGCGCGCGTCCTGGCCTCGCTCCTCGCCGAGCCGCCGGGCTGGCTCGGGCTCCAGGCCGCGCCCCAACGGGCGGCGCGGCGTTTCGGCCTGGATCCGGCCGCGGTCCCGGCCATGGGGCGTGCCGAGTTCGCGGCCCGCACGCTCGGCGCAATGCTGGAGGCTGCCGCGACCGATCCGGCTCGGCGCCTCTGCATCGACCATGCCGACCTGCCCGCCGCGGTTTGGACGCTCGTGGCGGCCCATCTCGGGCTCGAGGCCGATCCTGCGGCAATCCAGCGCATGATCGACGAGTCTCGGTTCTACTCCAAGGATCCGGCAACCCGGATATTTACCGGCGATGCCCCGGAGGACCGCCCGATGACCGATGCGATGCGGGAGGCTGCTCAGCGCTTCGCGGAGCCCGGCTATCGCGCGCTCGGGTCAGACAGATAGCGGGCCGGCCCGCTTCCTCGCGTGGCACCGTAGCGACGGTGGAATTTCTCTACTTGCCCGGCGGTGTCGACGAGACGGCGTTCGCCGGTCCAGAAAGGGTGCGAATCAGAGGTGACGTCAATCACCACAAGTGGATAGGTGCGCACGCCGTCCGGCGTCTGCCATTCGATGGTGCGTGAACTGCGTATTGTCGACCGGGTCAGAAACATGGCACCGGTAGACGCGTCTTGGAAGACGACCGGGTGGTAATCGGGGTGGATCGAGGGTTTCATCAGCGGTCTCCGTCCTGGGCGTGGTGGACAGGCGTGTCTTCGCCATCTTCGGCTGGTGCTGCGCAGGGGTCCTCGTGCCAGTCGCCGAACGGATCGTCGTAGTGGAGCCAGTCCTGCGGGAAGCGAAGCTCGTCGCCGCTGAGCAGCGCGCCATCGAGGGCGTCGAGGATTTCGGCGGCGTCCGCGTTGTAGACCAGCACGGTCATCGCAGTGTGCCGATCCCCGTGCCGCTCATCCCATGTCAGGTCGGCGAAGGCGCGTCGTTCTGCATCGATGTCAGCAAGCTCGGGACCTGTTAGGGCGGCCAGCCATTTCCCGGCCGAACTGACCCGTAAACCGCCCCCGGCCGATTCCAACCACATCGCCTGCTCTGGTTGGCTGGCCAGCCAGAGTCTGCCCCGGGTTCGAATCACGCCGTCGAGCAACAGATCCAGACAGGCGTGCAGACGCCGCGGATGGAACGGGCGTCGGGCATTGAACTCGACTAGTTTGACTGAACCCCGGGAATCCAGGGGTGGCTGTCCGGCCAGCAGCGGACCGTGCGGATCGTCGCTTTGGCCGCGCCGTGCGTCGCTGAACAGATTGTCCAGGGCGTACTCGACGCCGTCAGCGCCCACACTGATACGCGCGCGCGGTGCTAGGCGGCGCAGCACGGCTGCCACGATCGGATTAGCGTGGTTGAGCACGGCCACGTCGGCGAATTCGGCCTGGCCGACAACCACCTGGGCCTGGGTGCGCCCGTCGTTGAGTTGCGCGTCACCGAGCGCCTGGCTCAACCACACCGACGAATCGACACTGGTCACCACCGCGACGATCGATACATCAAGGGCCGCAGGTCCGTCCACGTAACCGGGTACCACACGCACTCGGACATGGTCGATGGCCCAGCAGATCGGTTCGGGTTCCAGCCACGGGGCAAGGTGCACCACAATGCGCTCCACGTCGGCGCGGCGGTGCAACTTTCGCAGCAGCACCAGCAGGTCGTTGCGAATCGTGCACGAGGCGCACCCGTTCACGAGTTCGAGCCCAGCCTCAGCGGTCGTCAACACCCCGTGTTGCAGGGTCACCATCGTTCGGCGTACCACGTGACCGTCGAAACGGTGCTCGACGACCAGTGTCCCGGGGGTGGGTAGCAGGGCCCCCACGATCGGATCGGTGTCCTGCTGGCCGGCGACCAGGATAACGGGCGTCCGCATCACCCTCCTTATTGGGAATCATTTTCATTAGAGCTGCCGCTACGGTACCGTGTGCGACAGAGCTTGTCGAAAATGATTTTCAATAAGGGTATGCGGTCAAGGAGGGCTGCACGTTGTCTGCTCGCTGCCAAGTCACCGGCCGCGTACCGGGTTTCGGTAATGCGGTGTCGCACTCGCACCGCCGAACTCGTCGGCGCTGGTCACCTAACATCCAGCTCAAGACGTACTACCTGCCGTCGGAGGGCCGCCGGATCCGGCTCCGGGTCAGCGCAAAGGGCATCAAGGTCATCGACCGCGACGGCATCGAAGCCGTCGTGGCACGGCTGCGCCGTGAGGGGCAGCGGATCTGATGGCACGCAACGAGATCCGGCCCATCGCCAAGCTGCGCTCCACCGCAGGCACGGGCTACACCTACATCACCCGCAAGAACCGGCGCAACGATCCGGACCGGCTGGTGCTGCGTAAGTACGACCCAGTGATCCGCCGCCACGTCGATTTCCGCGAGGAGCGCTGACGATGGCCAAGAAATCCAAGATCGTCAAAAACGAGCGGCGCCGCGCGATCGTGGCGCGCTACGCGCAACGCCGCGCTGAACTCAAAGAGATCATCCGGTCACCGTCGAGCACGGGCGAGCGGCGCGCGGCGGCACAAAGCGAGTTGGCGCGTCAGCCCCGCGACGCCAGCGCGGTGCGGTTGCGCAACCGCGACGCTGTCGACGGTCGTCCGCGCGGGCATCTGCGCAAATTCGGGCTGTCGCGGGTACGGGTCCGCCAACTGGCTCATAACGGGCAGCTACCCGGCGTGCGGAAGGCGAGTTGGTGATGGCCCCGCGTCGCGCCACCGACCGCCCGTTCACCCTGGTCGTCTGTACCGCCTGTGCGACCGAACACAACCTGTCGGTCATCGATGAACTACGTCCCACCATCCGACGCTGTCCACATGCGATCCTCGTCTCCGCGGCGTGCATGCTCGGACCGCTCACCTGCGGGTCTCGCCCGACGGGACGCGGTGTCATGGCCTTGGTGCAGCCTTGCACCAGTGACCGGATGCCCAGCGGGCCACCCCGATGGATCGGTCCCATCACCGACAACCTCGACGCAGTACTGCTGCGGGACTGGTTAGAGCAGGGGCAATGGGAAGACACGCCCCTGCCAAGACAGCTCAGCAGGCATCATCTGTGGGTTCGCAGCGCCAGTCGAAGCAATTGAGATGCCGCATCGCCCCAGCACTGAATCTCGCGCCGTTGCGGGTTGCTAGTTGTCTTCGTTTCCCTCGGCCCCGTTGCCCGGGTCCCAGGTGCCGGGCATCATCGGCATCCGCGGGCCACCGCCGAACTCATCACGGGCCAGCGTGGTCAACCCCGCCGCCGTTGCGGCCGCTTCCTTGCGTGCTGTGCCGGCGAACCCCAGATTTCCGGCGCCTTGATCCGACGCCACGGTCTGTCCGCCCGGTGGCGCGCCCCAGTCTGGGTCGACGTCGATATTCATATCCATGTACTCATCGGCATGCCCCCGCTGCCGGGCCCGTCGGCGTCGCCGTGCGGGCGCCGGCTCCCGCGCGGACGCCACTGCTGCCACCGCCGCGGCGGCGGCGCGTTTCGGAGTCTTCCTTTTCGCGACGGCGCTTGCGCTGGCACTCATCCCCGAGCCGACCCCGATGCCGGGGGGCACCGCGTACGGGGGGACAAAACCCGCCGGAGCCGCGGGCGCAGGCGGTGGCGGTGGCGGGGCCGGAGGCGCCGGGGTCGGGGGGGCGGGCGTGGGCGCCGGCGCCGGAGCCGTCGCAGGCGCCGCAGCCGGCGCGATGAAAGTCGGGGCCACCCCAACGGCCGGCAACAATGCGGGCGCAGCCAGTGCCGGCGCGACGACAGGGTGAGGCAAGGCAGTCAAGCCGGCCAGCCCCGCCAGGCCCACTGCGCCCGTGGAGGAGAGCGCGGGCAGCGTCGCGACCGCCACCGCCGGGTTGGTGACCGTATAGGAAAGGACTTCTTCTATGTGGGTCGGGATGTCGAAAAATTCCCAGCTGAAGAAATATTGAAAGGCCTCCACCGGATTTGTTCTGAGGTCTACCGTGAAGTTTTCAAAATCCTCAGTGAGTTCGAGGCTTCGAGCGACCCAAAACGACGCTTGGCCGGGATTCGTATAGCTGTCGTAGGTGGCCCCATTGATGGTGCCGCCTGCAGGGTCCCAATTGATGCCGAAGTGCTGCAGGATGGGCGCCAGGAAGTTATCGAACGCGTTGTCGATCGTCGGGTCGTGTGCAACTGGGCCATTTGAGATACCGAGGTTCTGCAGGAAATTAATGTACCCCTGCGGGAGCCCGAGCGGGTTGTCGGTTTGGCCATTGTTGAGCAGGATGCTCGAGATCTGTTGGTGCAGCCCCAGCGGGTTTTGCAGGAACTGCTCGACCTGCTGCAGGAACCCCTGCCAGATGCCCTGCAGCAGGTTGTCCCCTTCCTGCAGCACGTCGGACGCCGACGACGCCGGATCGGCTGACGCGGCGGATTTCAGGATTTGCGGCGCCGGGGTGGTCTGCTGCGTCTGCGATATTGAAGCCACCGCCGCGCTGGAGACGGCTTGATAAGTCGCCATCGTGGTGGCGGCCTGAATCCACATGCGCACATAGTCGGCCTCGTTGAGCGCGATCGGAATCGTATTGAGCCCAAAGAAATTCGTGGCCGACAACACGCCGTGAATGGCGTGGTTCGCGGCCAGCTCGGCCAGCGTCGGCGTGGCCGCCAACGCCGCGGTGTAGGCCCCGGCCACGGTCTCATCCTGGGCGGCCGCGGCCGCGCTGTTGGCGCTGGCCTGCATCAGCCATGCCACGTACGGCCCATACGCGGCCACAAACGACTCCGCGCTCGGCCCCTCCCAAACGCCGGCCTGCACCGACGCCAACAACGCGCTGAGCTCCTCAGCCACCGACGCGTATTCAGCACTCAACGAGTTCCACGCCCCCGCCGACGCCAGCAACGGTCCCGGCCCCGGGCCGCTGCTCAGCAACGCCGAGTGCACCTCAGGCGGTGAAGCCATCCAAATCGGCGCCGTCATAGGCCACCGCGCACGGCACAAAGCATCACGACAGGCACTCCTCGGGCTGGGAGGGTTTACCAGACCGGCCCAGCTTAATGAATATGATTGTCGTTATCAACCCGACGACGTACCGCTCGCCATCAGGCGCTAGACCAACGGACGGCCGGTCCTGATCCGGCGGTTGACATCCCACCGCAGGATGTTGAACGGGAATTGGCGGATAAATCGCGGCATGAGCCGGTTCACCGTGCGCAATACAGCCATCAGCCGGTCGAAACGTCGTTGCCTGGCGGCGTCCCACGGCAACCGCATCTGGTCGCGGAATTGCTGCGGCAGAAACCCGGTGGTGATCAGCAGCGCGAAACTGTCCGACAGACGCTGCAGTCGGCGCGGCAGCGCCACCCCGCGCACGCGGCCCGCCGCGATCGGATACAGATAGTCGCGGACAGCGTCGTCGATGTGCACCTGGGACAGTGACTCCTGCCAGTATCGGTCGAACGCCGCCCGGTCGGCCGGCCACATCTGCGGCGGCACCTGCAACGTGGTGGCCAGCGCCATGCCCTCGCGGTAATGGCGGTCGGCGTCCTCGTCGTTGAGTTCGCCGACGAAAATGCGGTAGATATCCACCGCGCCCTTGTACAGACACGCCCCGACCCACAGCTGCAGGTCGAGGTCGAACGCGTTGTACTGCACCGGGCTATCGGGGGTGGAGTAGACCTGCGCGTGAGCGCGATTCACCGCGCGACGGAAAGCCGCCTTCTGCGTATCGCTGCCAGCGGTGGCCACCGCGAGATAGGTGAACGTAGTGCGCGCCCGTTTGATCGGGTGCAGGTCGATGCGGCCGCTGTCGACCCGGCTCTCCATGACGCCGTAGCCGACGCCGGGTCGCGCCAACTGCATGATCACGTTGGCCGGGCCGGCCAACAGCGCCACACCCATCAAACCCTGGTCGATGCCCAGCGCCCGCCCGCGCCGTGAAGTTGCCATCGAAGGACCTCCCGCCGCACCGGCCCGCTAATTGTGCGAACGCTTGTTTCCTGATACTGTCGGTGTCTTGCGCTGGTGTCAAGATGGTGCCCATGAATGAGACATCGAGCGTCCGGCCCTACCGCGGCGTCAAAGCCGCCGAGCGCCTGGCTGCACGCCGGAGTCGGCTACTGGCCGCCGGCCTCGACCTGCTGGGCGCAGACCAGGACTTCGCCGCCCCGACCGTCCGTGGCGTTTGCCGCCAGGCTGGTCTGGCCGCCAGATACTTCTACGAAAGCTTCACCGATAAAGATGAATTCGTTGGCGCAGTCTTCGATTGGGTGGTCGCCGATCTGGCCGCTACCACCCAGGCCGCGGTGGCTGCGGCACCGGTGTGCGAGCAGACCCGAGCGGGTATCGCCAACATTGTGCGGACCATCGCGGGCGATGCGCGAGTCGGACGCCTGCTGTTCAGCACCCAGTTGGCGGACCCCGTGATCGTGCGTGAACGCGCCGAATCCAGCGCACTGTTCGCCATCCTTTCCGGACAGCACGTCGGCAACATTCTGCACATCCCAGCAAACGATCGCATCAAAGCGGCGGCGCACTTCGTGGTCGGCGGCGTCGGGCAAACCATCAGCGCCTGGCTGGCCGGCGACCTCCAGCTCGAACCCGATCAGCTCGTCGAACAACTGGCCGCGCTGCTCGACGAACTCGCGGACCCAAAGCTGTATCACCTCACGGAAACAGCGGCAGCTGCCACAGCCGCATCCCCGGATCCAGCAGCCACAGACGCGTCATGGTGAGTCGCATGATGCGCCGCGCACCGGTGATCATGAAGATCGCCAACGGCACCTCGATCCCAAACGCCGTCAGCACCGACAGCCGGATGTCATTGGGTCCCGCGGTCATGATGTCGAACCACGCATCGCAGATCAGCAGCACCCCGGACGTAAAGGCCGCAAACAGCAGCACCTGGCGACGCAGGTATCCGAACACGGCCGTCGCCAACATGAACCCGACCAGCAGAATGTCGAAGCCCAGCCAGGTGGCAGTCCAATTGTGGGCGACGTAATTCGCCGGCAGCGTGACAGCGAGATATACCAACCAGGGAATCATCGCGATCGAGCAACCGATCATCAGACTCAATCGGGTACGCCGTATCCGATCGAGTAGCACCGGGTCAATCACCTCGTTCAACGGTTGCGCGATCCGGGTGACCAGCTCCCGCCGCTGCGCGGGCGTCAACGCCGCGATCTGCTCGTCGGTCAAAATGCCATCGGTCATCATGGGCATCCCCCCGGCTCAGGCATGGTTTCGCCGATCAGCGTGCGACCTGCGCCGGAGGTCGCCGGTCAGACGCGTTCTTAGGCACAGCCCTGGCACCACCCTTAGTGAATTCCTTTACCCAGCAGGCGAATTCCAACGTGATGCCATCGGGATCCTGGAAGTAGAACGAGCGCACATAGACCCCGGGATGCACGGTCGCCGACACTTGCCGCTCGCTCTCGTCGTGGTTGAGCACCGGGCCGACCCGCACACCTTTATCTTTGAGCCGCTGCCGGTAGTCGGCGAACTTTTCGGCCGGCACGTGGAAGGCCAAATGATTCATGGTGCTCACCGCGCTGGTGATGTCCCCGATGCCCGGGATGGCAACAGGCGACGAGATGCCCGGTACCCGATCAGGTGCATCGGGGAACCAGAAGAACGCGACGCAGTCGCCGTTGCCCGCGTCGAAGAAGAAGTGCTGCCCCGCACCGCCGGGCAGATCGAGCGATTTGATCAGCGGCATGCCCAGGACGTTGGAATAAAAGTCCACCGTGCGCGCCATGTCCGAACACACCAGCGCCACATGGTTGATTCCGTCGAGGTCGAACTCTGTGTTGGTGTTGTGCGGCTTGATCATCTTGCGGCTCCCATCGGTCCCGGGGAAAGGCCGTGGCCAAGATCTCGATCTGAATCTAACATCAGATCTGCTCCAGGGCAGGTGTCCAGGGGCACATTCCAGCAACGGGGGCTGGTAAGGAGGTGCGCTGAATTGCCTCGTCATACCGGCGCTGCCGGGGTTATCCGCGAGTTCATCGGGCTGCCGTCGCCCACCGGCGCGCGCGCCGGTGCCGGTGGACATCCCTGCCAGGGGCTGTACCACCGCGGCATGGGACGCAAGCCGAAGGTGGCGATGATCGCCACGCATTACCAGATCGACTTTTCCGAGCACTATCTCGCCGACTACATGGCCACCCGCGGCATCGGATTTCTCGGCTGGAACACCAGGTACCGCGGTTTCGAAAGCAACTTCCGGCTCGACCACGCGCTGGTCGACGTCGGCGTGGGGGTGCGCTGGCTGCGTGAGGTAGCGAACGTGGAAACGGTCGTGCTGCTCGGCAATTCGGGGGGCGGTTCGCTGATGGCCGCCTACCAGTCTCAGGCTGTCGACCCGAATGTGACTCCGCTGGAAGGGATGCGGCCTGCGGCGGGGGTGACCGAGTTGCCCGCCGCCGACGGCTACGTGGCCACCGCCGCGCATCCCGGCCGGCCGGATGTGCTGACCGCTTGGATGGACGCCGCCGTCGTCGACGAAAACGATCCGGTCGCCACCGATCCCGACCTTGATCTGTTCAACCAGCGTAACGGCCCGCCGTACTCGCCGGAGTTCGTCAGCCGGTACCGCTCGGCGCAGGTCGCGCGCAATCACTCGATCACCGACTGGGCCGAGATGGAGCTCAAACGTGTTCGCGCTGCCGGATTTTACGATCGGCCGTTAAGCGTGATGCGGACCTGGGCCGATCCGCGGATGGTCGATCCCAGCATCGAGCCGACCAAGCGTCGGCCCAACCTGTGCTACGCCGGTAAACCGGCCAACGCGAACCGCTCGGCGCACGGCATCGCGGCGGCCTGCACGTTGATCAACTGGCTTGGCATGTGGAGCCTGCGGGTGGCGCAAACCCGGGCCGAGCCGCACCTGGCCCGCATCAGCTGCCCGGCGCTGGTGATCAATGCCGAGGCCGATACCGGAGTGTTTCCGTCTGACGCCCAGCGCATCTACGACGCGCTCGCCAGCACCGACAAAGCACGGGTCTCGATCGACACCGATCACTACTTCACCACTCCGGGCGCGCGCAGCGAGCAGGCGGATACGATCACCAAATGGATCACCAAGCGGTGGCGCTGAGAGTTCTCGCACACTTCGTTCCCGGCGGTAAAGTCCTCGATTTCCTTGCACCCGAAGCAGATTGGCTCGATATCAGATGGTGCGCCGACAATGATGACACGTGCTTCTACCGGGAATTGCCCGACGCGGAGGTGATTTGGCACTCACTTCGGCCGCTGTCGGGCGACGACCTGCGGCGCGGGACGCGGCTGCGGCTGGTGCACAAATTCGGCGCCGGGGTGAACACCATCGACGTGGAGACCGCGACGAAATGCGGTATCGCCGTCGCGAATATGCCCGGCGCCAACGCACCGACGGTGGCCGAGGGCACGGTGCTGCTGATGCTGGCCGCATTGCGTCGGCTACTGGCGCTGGACCCTGCGGTCCGCCAGGGCCATGGCTGGCCGGCGGATCCGGAGCTGGGCGAGACGGTGCGGGATATCGGCGCCTGCACCGTCGGACTGGTCGGGTACGGCAACATCGCCAAACGGGCGGGCGACATCGTCGGCGCGATGGGCGCGACCGTCCTGCACAACAGCACCCGCGACGACGGACGCCCGGGTTGGCGGCCGCTGCCCGAACTGCTGGCCGCCAGCGACATCGTCTCGATACACGTGCCGTTGACGCCCGACACCCATCATCTGCTCAGCCGAGACGCGCTGGCCCGAATGAAACCGACTGCGGTGCTGGTCAACACATCCCGTGGCGCCGTCGTCGACGAAGGCGCCCTCGTCGATGCGCTGCGCGGCGGGCGGCTGGCCGCCGCCGGGCTGGACGTTTTCGAAGTCGAGCCGGTTGCTCCCGACAATCCACTACTTGGCCTGGACAACGTCGTGCTGACACCGCACGTCGCCGGGTACAGCGCCGACAGCATGCAGCGCTATCTCGCCGAGGCCGTGGACAACTGCCGCCGGCTGCGCGACGGGCAGCCGCTGGCTCATGTGGTCAACCAACCGACCGGTTGTTAGCTTGGAAGGTGCTTGGCCGAAACGGACCCCGAACGCATGGGAAGGCGAGCAATGCCGATCGCGATAACTCCTGAGCATCAAGACCTGGCCGATTCGGTGCGGTCCCTGGTGGCGCGCGTCGCGCCGTCCGAGGTGCTGCACGCGGCTTTGGAAACAACGGTGGAAAACCCGATCGAGAACCCTCCGCCCTACTGGCAGGCGGCGGCCGAACAAGGCTTGCAGGGTGTGCACCTGGCCGAATCCGTCGGCGGACAAGGCTTCGGCATCCTGGAGCTGGCCATCGTGCTGGCTGAGTTCGGCTACGGGGCGGTGCCGGGGCCGTTCGTGCCGTCGGCGATCGCCAGTGCGCTGATCTCGGCGCATGACCCTGAGGCCAAAGTGCTGGCCGAGCTGGCGTCCGGCGCGGCCATCGCCGCCTACGCGCTGGATTCCGGGCTGACCGCCACCAGGCACGGTCCTCATGATCAGGCGCTGGTGATCCGCGGCGAAGTCCGCGCAGTTCCGGCCGCGGCGCAGGCATCCGTGCTGGTGCTCCCGGTGGCGATCGACAGCGGTGACGAATGGGTCGTGCTGCGCGCCGACCAGCTCGAGATCGAGCCGGTGAAAAGCCTGGACCCGCTGCGCCCCATCGCGCATGTGCGGGCCAACGCCGTCGAGGTCGGCGACGATGCGGCGTTGAGCAACCTGACCATGACAACCGCGCACTCGCTGATGTCCACGCTGCTGTCTGCGGAGGCAGTCGGTGTGGCGCGCTGGGCGACCGACACGGCGTCGCAATACGCCAAGATCCGGGAGCAGTTCGGCAGGCCGATCGGCCAGTTCCAGGCCATCAAGCACAAGTGCGCGGAGATGATCGCCGACACCGAGCGGGCCACCGCCGCGGTGTGGGATGCCGCCCGTGCGATTGACGAGGCCAGCCCCGCTTCCGAGTTCGCCTCCGCTGTGGTGGCGACGCTGGCACCGGCGGCTGCCCAGCGGTGCATGCAGGATTGCATTCAGGTGCACGGCGGCATCGGCTTCACCTGGGAGCACGACACGAACGTCTACTACCGTCGGGCGCTGATGCTGGCCGCAAGCTTCGGTCGCGCCTCCGAGTACCCGCAGAAAGTGGTGGACACCGCGACCAGCACCGGCATGCGCGCGGTGGACATCGACCTGGACCCCGATACCGAAAAGCTGCGGGCCGAGATCCGGGCCGAGGTGGCCGCGCTCAAGGCTATGGAGCGCGAGCCGCGCAAGGTCGCGATCGCCGAAGCTGGGTGGGTCTTGCCGTATCTGCCCAAGCCGTGGGGCCGCGCAGCCAGTCCGGTCGAGCAGATCATCATCGCCCAGGAGTTCACCGCCGGGCGGGTCAAGCGGCCACAGGTCGGCATCGCGGCGTGGATCGTGCCGTCGATCGTCGCGTTCGGCACCGAGGAGCAGAAGCAACGGTTCCTGCCGCCGACCTTCCGCGGCGCCATATTCTGGTGCCAGCTGTTCTCCGAGCCGGGCGCCGGGTCGGATCTGGCCGGCCTGACCACCAAAGCGACCCGGGCCGAAGGTGGCTGGCGCATCACCGGGCAGAAGATCTGGACCACCGCCGCGCAATACTCGCAATGGGGCGCGTTACTGGCCAGGACGGACCCGTCGGCCCCGAAACACAATGGCATCACCTACTTCCTGCTGGACATGCGCAGCGATGGCGTAGACGTGAAGCCGCTGCGTGAGCTCACCGGCAACGCGATGTTCAACACCGTCTACATCGACGACGTGTTCGTGCCCGATGAGCACGTGCTGGGCGAAGTCAACCGGGGCTGGGAGGTCAGCCGAAATACCCTGACGGCGGAGCGGGTATCGATAGGCAGTAGCGACGCGAATTTCCTGGCCTCCCTTCCCGAGTTCGTCGAGTTCGTCCGTGACGGCCAGTTCGACCAGGTCGCGCGACACCGGGCCGGGCAGTTGATCGCCGAAGGTCATGCCGCCAAGGTGCTCAACCTGCGCTCCACGCTGCTGACGCTGGCCGGTGGTGACGCGATGCCGTCGGCAGCGATCTGCAAGCTGTTGTCGATGCGCACCACGCAGGGTTATGCCGAATTCGCGGTGTCCTCCTTCGGCACCGACGCCGCGATCGGCGACACCGACGAGTTGCCGGGCAAGTGGGGCGAGTACCTGCTGGCCAGCCGGGCCACCACCATCTACGGCGGCACGTCGGAGGTACAACTCAACATCATCGCCGAACGGCTACTGGGCCTGCCCCGCGACCCGTAAACACAACCATGCCGACCTGACTGCGCCGGCGACCAGGCCGCGGATCGAAGGCGCAGCTCGAATGCCATCTACGGAAGTACTGAGATACGCATGTCCGTGCGTCAGTACCTCAGAACGCACTCTTCTTTAATTACTTGGCAAAATCGCTGGTAGAACGCCGGCGGCCACCTCGAGGTTTCTTTGCAGACTCCGCGGCGCGCCGTGCCCCGTGGCGTCGGCAAGATTGGGCGTTCACTTGTAAACTGAAGTACTGACTTACTGATTTGGCCCGGGAAGGCCCGGGGAGGGAGGGCCGCAGTGGGGATAAACCCAGGCCACATCGAACCCAGCGCCGGATCGTTCCGCACCTACGTACCGGGCGTATCGGGCGGCACGCCGTCCGGGGAGACCGATACCACCGCGCGCCTCAACACCAACCGACACCCGCCCGCCCCAAGGCCCCCCCAACGGGTGATCAACCAACCGGCGGTCGACCATCGAACAGGCGATCCGCTGCCGCGCGCCCAACGAACACGGCGAACCGTCGACCTCCCCGCCCCCGCCCATCGAGCCCTCGACATTTGGCAGCGAGGAGCCGCCGACCGCCTGGGAGTCGCCCGCGTGACCGGGCAAGAGGTACTCAGCGCGCTCATCGACCAACTTCTGATCGACCCCAAACTAACCGCCCAGATCACCCGCGCCATTCAGGCCCGGCGCTGAGGCTTGGGCGCTAGTCGATCTCCATCTCGCGCAGCTCGCGCTTGAGGATCTTGCCGGTGGGGTTGCGGGGCAGCTCTTCGAGAAAGATCACTTCCCGCGGAACTTTGTAGCGGGCCAGATGATCGCGCACGTAGACCTTGATGGTGTCCTCGTCGACGCTGGCGTCCTGCTTCTTGACCACGAACGCGCGCAGCCGGTGGCCCCAGTCCTTGTCATCGACACCGATCGCGGTGGCCTCCACCACGTCGGGATGCCCGCTGATCAGATCCTCGACTTCGGCCGGAAAGACGTTTTCGCCGCCGGAGACGATCATCTCGTCGTCACGGCCACTGACATACAGCAGGTCGTGCTCGTCGAAGTAGCCGACATCGCCCGACGACAACAGACCGTCGATGATCTGTTTGTTGCCGCCGCCGGTGTAACCCTCGAACGGGAAAGCGTTTCCGACGAAGATCCGGCCGACTTCGCCCTGGGGCAGCTCTTTGCCGTTGTCGTCCAGGATCTTGACTTTGACGCCCTTGACCACCGGTCCCACCGTCGCCGCATTGCGTTCCATGTCCTTGGGCCCGGCGATGGTCGCGAACGCGATCTCGGTCGAGCCGTACATGTTGTAGATCACCGGACCAAGGTCTTTGAGCGCGCGGCCGGCCAGCTCGGCGCCCAGTTGGGATCCGGAGATGAAAACGATCTTCAGGCTGGACAGATCGGGCCTGTCATCCATTTTTTCTATGGCGTCGAGGATCCGCGACAGCATCACGGGCACCACGACCATGGCCGTCACCTTGTGCTTCTCGATGTCTTCCAGCACCAGAGGCGGCTTGAATTTGCGCCGCAGCACCAGCGTCGAGCCGAGGAACATCGCGATCGTGGCGTGCAGATAACCCAACGCATGGAACATCGGCGCCGGCAACGACGTCACCTCGCCGGCCTTGAACGGAACGTGCGACAAGATGCCGCCGACCGGCGCCAGCGTCGGCGGAGTGCTGCGGTTGGCTCCCTTCGGGGTGCCGGTCGTCCCGCTGGTCAAGATGATGATCGACGCGTGCTTGCTGGCTTTCGGGGCGGGTGTTTTGCTGCTGCGCGCGATCAGCTCTTGCAACGTCTCGTCGGTGCTGCCCGATGGCTCGTCTGCGTCCGGGTTGGTTCCCAGCGCGCGCAACTTTCCCAGCTCCGGCTCTGCCTTGCTGACCGCCTGGGTGTACTCGTCGTCGTAGATGATCACCTTGGCGCCTTCGCGCTCCGACACTTCTTTGATCTGCGGGCCCGAGAACTCGCTGTTGAGCAAGATGATGCGGGCGCCGACCCGCGCGGCACCGTAGTTGGCGATGACAAACCAGCGGTGGTTGCGCGCCAGGATGGCGACACCGTCCCCGCCGCGGACGCCTTTGCCGATGAGGCCATTGGCCACTGCATGGGCGGCTTCGTTGAGCTCCTGGTAGGTGAACTCACCCTCTTCGTCGATGAGCGCGGCGCGGTCGGGAGTGCGTCTGGCGTTAACCGACGGCAGCATGCCGAACTCGCCCCACTTGCGGATATCGTCTGCCATCGCAACGTAGTTCAGCGGCGGCTCCAGCCGTAGTGCTCCGGCTTCGATCATCTTGCGCACGTAATGCAGTTCTGCCGAGCCGCGCTCGAGGTACTGCTGAAGCTTCGACACCGCCTGCCCAGGCAGGCCAATCCGGTTATGCATGACCTCACAATATGTGACGCAGGTCGCTAAGCGGTCAGAACAGCTGCCGGAATTACCATGATCCCCATGACCGGCCCGGAGTCACTGGACGTGGCCGGACGCCGGGTCACCATCACCCATCCGGACAAAGTGGTCTTCCCCGAGCACGCAGGCCGGGTCAGCTACACCAAGGTCGACCTGGTGCGCTACTACTTGTCCGTCGCCGACGGGGCACTGCGGGGCGTGGCCGGCCGGCCGATGATTCTGAAACGCTTCGTCAAGGGGATCTCCGCCGAGGCTGTGTTTCAGAAACGCGCGCCCACCAACCGGCCGGACTGGGTGGATGTCGCCGAACTGCGCTACGCGCGGGGCACGTCGGCCGCCGAGGCCGTCATCCATGACGCCGCCGGATTGGCGTGGGTGATCAACCTGGGCTGCGTCGACCTCAACCCGCATCCGGTGCTCGCCGGGGACCTCGATCACCCCGACGAGCTGCGAGTCGACCTTGACCCGATGCCGGGCGTCGCGTGGCAGCGGATCGTCGACGTCGCGCTGCTGGTCCGCGAGGTGTTGCAGGACCACGGGCTTACCGCCTGGCCGAAAACATCCGGGTCACGCGGCTTTCATGTCTATGCCCGGATCGCGCCGCGGTGGAAGTTCCCTCAGGTACGGCTGGCCGCCCAGACCGTTGCTCGCGAGGTCGAGCGCCGAGCGCCCAATCTGGCAACCAGCCGCTGGTGGAAGGAAGAACGCGAAGGAGTATTCGTCGACTTCAACCAGAACGCCAAAGACCGCACGGTCGCGTCGGCCTACTCGGTGCGAGCCACTCCGGATGCCCGGGTGTCCACCCCGCTGCACTGGGACGAAGTCGCCGACTGCAAGCCAGAAGCGTTCACCGTGGCCACCGTGCCCGGCAGGCTGGCCGAACTGGGTGACCCGTGGGCCGGGATGGATGACGCCGTCGGAGAGCTCGACCGGCTGTTGGTGCTGGCCGAGGAAATGGGCCCCCCGGAGAAGGCGCCGAAAGGATCGGGGAAGCGTCCCGACGGCAGGCGCCAGTCCGCCAAGCCGCTCATCGAGATCGCCCGCACTAAAACAAAAGACGAAGCGATGGCCGCCTTGGACACCTGGCGCGACCGCTACCCCGCTGCGGTCGAGCGACTGCAGCCGGCCGATGTGCTGGTTGACGGCATGCGCGGACCGAGTTCGATCTGGTACCGGATCCGGATCAACCTGGAGCACGTGCCACTGGCCCAGCGCCCGCCCCAGGAAGAGCTGATCGCCGACTACAGCCCCTGGACTAAGTAGGCCGGGGTAGGCGAATTACCGGAACCGCTAAACGCCCGACTGCCCCAGACCGGTTTTCTTGCGCAGGTAGCAGTACCAGGTCACGACGAGCAGGGCGAGGAAGAACGCTACATAGAAACGCAGCGCGGGTTCGATGCTGCCGAACTGCGACTTCGACCAGGCGTAGGCCAACGGCACGGCAAACCCGCCGAAGGCGCCGATCGAGGAGATGACCCCCAACGCCCCTGCAGCCTGGCGGCGCATCTGCACCATGGTGGCGGGGTCGCCACCGGCCAGTTCGCCTTTCATTGTGAAAATTCGCGAGATCATCCGGTAGGTCGAGCCGTTGCCGATACCGGTGGCGATGAACAAGAACATGAAGCTGGCGAAGAAGGCCGGCAGGTTGACCGCTTTGACTGACCACAGCGCTGCCGCTGCCCCGGCCGCGAGCATGACGAAGCTAGCCGCGGTGACGCGGGCCCCGCCGATGCGGTCGGAGAGCTTGCCGCCCAGCGGACGTATCACCGAGCCGATACCTGCGCCCACAAAGGCCCAAGTCAATGCGATATCACCGCGACCGAACACGGTCTTGAGCAATGTCGGAAACGCCGCCGAGTAGCCGATGAAGGACCCGAAAGTGCCGACGTACAACAGCGACATGATCCAGGTGTCGGCATGCCGCAGCGACTGCCAAACCGGCTTCACATCCGCTTTCGCCTCGCTGAGGTTGTTCATGAACAGGAATGCACATACCGCGGCGACGACCGCCAGGGGGACGTAGAACAGGCCGGCACGCGACAGTGCGATACCGCCCCCGGCGACCACGATTGGCGGGATGATCTTCTGCACCACCGCCACGCCGATGTTGCCGCCGGCCGCGTTGAGGCCCAGCGCCCAGCCCTTGTCCTGCTCCGGGTAGAAGAACGAGATGTTGGCCATTGACGAGGCGAAGTTCCCGCCACCGAGACCGGCGGTCGCAGCGATCACTGCCAGCACAGCGAAGGATATATGCGGATGGCTCACCGCCCAGGCGAGGAGCAGACAGGGAATCACGAGCAACCCCGCCGAGATGGTCGTCCAATTACGACCGCCGAAGATCGGCACCGCGAAGGTGTACGGCAGCCTGAGGAACGCGCCGACGCCGCTGGGAATCGCGACCAGGCACAGCGCCTGGCTGGCGGTGAGCGCCCAGCCTGATGCGGCCGGGTGCAGGTGGTGTCCGGGAGCTCCGACGGCCGTCATCTGGACGACCACGATGCTCCACAACATCCATACGCTGAACCCGATGTGCTCGGCGAAGATGGAGAAGATCAGGTTGCGGCGCGCGATCGGCCTGCCGACCGTCGCCCAGAACACCGGGTCTTCGGGTCGCCAATCCTGAATCCAGTGGCCGGTGGCCGGTGGCCCGCTCGTCGGGGCATGCTGGATTGTCGGGCTACTGGTCGCGGTCATGCAGTCGAAGCTAAGGACGCGCTGTTACCGGTCGGCGCGTGCGCCGTTACGTCGGGGAAACGTGGAGATCGCAACGCGCTTTCCCCGTTTGTCAGAATCACTACATGCAAGCGACTGACCAGCCCCCGGGCCTGCGGGAGCGCAAGAAGATCAAAACCCGCCAGGCCATCAGACGGGAGGCGTTTCGCCTGATCGACGCGAACGGCTATACCGCCACCACCGTCGAACAGATCGCCGAGGCCGCCGATGTGTCGCCGAGCACCTTCTTTCGGTACTTCCCGTCCAAGGAGTCACTGCTGCTCGCCGACGACCTGGACCCGCTGATATTGGCCGCGCTGCGCGCAGAGCCCCCGGACTTGTCGCCGACCCAGGCCATCCGCCGGGCCTACGAGACAACCATGGCCGGCCTGTCAGCCGAGCAATTGGAGTTCGAGAACACCAGGCAGCGGCTGATCTTCTCGATACCCGAACTCAAGGCCGCGATGTACGACGAGTACTACCGCACGGTTACCGTCATGGCCGAGGCGATCGGTCAGCGAATCGGGCGCGCCGCAGGGGATTTCGAGGTCCGGGTGTTTGTCGGGGCGCTGACCGGCGCCATGATGGCCGCGTTCGCCAACGCACCGCAGACGGCTGACACCATCTATCGGGCCCTGGACTTTATGGAAGCGGGCATGCCTTTGAGATAAGTCGAGCTCCGGCTTGAGTGCTGAGTTGAGTCGGGCCGCGATACTCTCACGCGATGCTAGAGCGTTGGAATCGGCGGGGGTTCTTGCGGCTCGCTGGTGCCACAACGCTGCTCGGCACCGGGGTCGCCGGGATCGCAGGGCTGCAATCGGCGTGCTCGTCGCCCAAACCGGCGCAGGGCACCGCAGGCGGCGCCGCGGTGACCATCACCCACCTGTTCGGTCAGACTGTCATCAAAGAGCCGCCCAAACGCGTGGTCAGTGCGGGTTACACGGAGCAAGACGATCTGCTGGCGTTGGGTGTGGTCCCGGTCGCGGTGACCAACTGGTTCGGCGAGGAGCCGTTCGCGGTGTGGCCATGGGCCCAGCCCAAGCTCGGCCCGGCGCAGCCTGTGGTGTTGAACCTGGACAACGGGATTCAAGTTGACCAGATTGCCGGCTTGAAACCGGACCTGATCGTGGCCATCAACGCCGGCGTGGACGCTGACACTTACCAGAAGTTGTCGGCAATCGCCCCGACCATCCCGCAGTCGGGCGACGATGCCTTCTTCGAGCCCTGGAAGGACCAGGCGACCGCGATCGGCCAGGCGGTGTTCCAAGCCGACCAGATGAAGTCACTGATCGACGTGGTCGACAAGCAGTTCGTCGCCGTTGCCCAGAAGGACCCCCAATGGAAGGCCAAGAAGGCGTTGCTGATGCAGGGCGCGCTTTCCCAGGGCACGGTGGTCGCGACAGCGGCCGGCTGGCGGACCGACTTCCTGAACCAGATGGGTCTGCTGATCGCCGACAGCATCAAACCCTTCGTCGTCGATCACCGCGCCGTCATCCCACGCGATCAAATCAAAGCTGTGCTTGATTCCGCCGACGTTGTGATCTGGACGACCGAGAGTCCGGATAGTCACAGGGCGCTGTTGGCCGACCCCGACGTAGCGGCGTCGGAAGCGACCGCGCAGAATCGCCACATCTTCACCACCAAGGACCAGGCCGGAGCGATCGCCTTCTCGTCGGTGCTGAGCTACCCGCTGGTCGCCGACCAACTCGCCCCACAAATCGGCAAAATCCTGGGTTGAACCCCACCTGTTTGAGCGTTCGCTAAGGCTCCTCTGGCAGTGCTCGAAAACCCCTCGCCCGGGCCCCGCCTCCGGGGTTACCGTCGAGTAATGAGCGTGATGGACGTTTCAAAGGACTTGTCGACAGAGCTGGTCGGCAACACGGTGCTCGACTACGGCGACCACGCGCTCATGGTGCAATGCGGCAGCACCGCTGACGTATTGGCGTGGGCGGCCGTGCTGCGTGACGCGGCACTACCCGGTGTGGTCGACATCGTCCCGGCCGCCCGAACCGTGCTGGTGAAGCTGGACAGCCCCCGCCACCAAGGGGTTACCCGCCAGCGACTGCGCAAGTTACGGGTCACAACCGACTCGATCCCGGCCGCTGGCGCCGACCGCAGCGCCGACGTGGTGATCGATGTCGTCTACGACGGCCCAGACCTGGCCGAGGTCGCCGACCACACCGGCCTTACCGCCGCTGCGGTGATCGACGCCCACACCGGCACCCTGTGGCAGGTCGGATTCAGCGGATTCGCTCCGGGTTTCGCGTACCTGGTCGAAGGCGACCCTCGACTGCGGGTGCCGCGACGGGCTGAGCCGCGCACCCGGGTACCGGCCGGCTCTGTTGCCCTCGCCGGCGAATTCAGCGCGGTGTACCCGCGTCAATCACCCGGAGGCTGGCAGCTCATCGGCCACACCGACGCGGTCCTGTGGGACACCGAGCGGCCCGATCCGGCGTTGCTGACACAGGGCATGTGGGTTCAGTTCCGGGCCGCGCCCACTAGCACCGCCCAAGGGAGTTAGCCGTGACGAGCCTGGAGATCTTGCGGACCGGACCGCTCGCGATCGTCGAGGACCTGGGCCGGCCCGGGCTGGCCCACCTCGGCGTCGGTCGGTCCGGAGCCGCCGACCGCCGCTCACACACGCTGGCCAACCGACTGGTCGCCAACCCGGACGACCGGGCCACCGTCGAAGTGATGTTCGGTGGTTTCTCGGCTCAGGTCCGCGGCGGCGACGTCGACATCGCGGTGACGGGCGCCGACACCAACCCGACTGTAAACGGAAAATTGTTCGGCACCAACAGCATTCACCGAGTCCGCGACGGCCAGGTGATCTCTCTGGGCACCCCACGTGCCGGACTGCGGACGTATCTTGCGGTGCGCGGCGGCATCTGTGTCGGACCGGTGCTGGGTTCGCGCAGCTACGATGTGCTGTCGGCGATCGGCCCGTCGCCGCTGCAGGCCGGCGACCAACTGCCGGTCGGTGAACACACCACCGACTACCCCGAACTCGACCAGGCACCGGTGGCCGCCATCACCGGCAACACAGTCGAGCTGCTGGTGGTACCGGGGCCGCGCGACGACTGGTTCGTCGATCCCGATGCCCTGGTACACGCCGACTGGGTGGTATCCGAGCGCAGCGACCGGGTGGGGTTGCGGCTGGTGGGCCGCCCTTTGCAGTACCGCTACCCGGACCGGCAGCTGCCCAGCGAGGGCGCCGCCCGCGGCGCGATCCAGGTGCCGCCCAACGGTTTACCGGTGATCCTGGGCCCCGATCACCCGGTCACCGGCGGCTACCCGGTCGCCGGCGTAATGATCGACGAGGACATCGACAAACTGGCCCAGCTGCGGCCCGGCCAGCAGGTGCGGTTGCACTGGGCGCGGCCTCGGTCCTGAAGTTGTGCCGGATCGAAGTTCGTCGGCCGTTCTCGGCGCGCAGACCGCTTGACAAGCTGGTAGACAGGGACTGTGTACACCCAGGTACAAACCGCCCGCCTGGTCCACACCGCCGATCTCGATAGCGACGCTCGGCAGCGCGTCTGCCAGATGGTCACCGATGCGTTTGCCGGCGACTTCACCGAGACCGACTGGGAGCACACGCTGGGTGGAATGCATGCGCTGATCTGCCGCCACGGCGCGATCATCGCGCACGCCGCGGTGGTGCAGCGGCGGCTGGTCTACCGCGGCAACGCGCTGCGCTGCGGTTACGTCGAAGGTGTCGCGGTACGTGAGGATTTCCGCGGCCAAGGGCTGGTGCACGCACTGCTGGACGCCGTCGAGCAGGTTATGCGCGGCGCCTACCAGGTGGGAGCGCTCAGTTCATCGGTTCGGGCTCGCAGCCTCTACGCGTCGCGCGGCTGGTTGCATTGGCGCGGCTCGACGTCGGTACTGGCCCCCGGCGGACCGACCCGCACCCCTGAAGACGACGGAACAGTGTTCGTCTTTCCGCTCGAGGTCAGCATGGACACCACCGCGGACTTGATGTGCGACTGGCGCGCGGGCGACGTCTGGTAAGCACATTCAAGGCTACGCTTTTCTTGCACCGTAAAGACTTTCAGCGCGAACGGTAACCCCTCCGATTCAGAACGCGAATGTATTTCACATCACACAGAATTCCTCCAACAACTCCGAAACCAGTTGACAGGAACCGATATTGTGGCCCTGAGCTGCACGTTGTCGCAACCGCACAGGCGCTTCAGCGAGTTACCAGATAATTGGGAAGCAACTTTCAGGCGATATCAGTCACATGGAGTTGACGGACTTCCATCTTCAATGTGAGTATCGAAATACACGGCAGGCATTGGCTTTTTGGGTTGCCCTTATGTTTCGGTGGCGCCCAAACGGACATAAGCAAGGCAAAGACGCCCCGACTCAGAACAGCCTGGTGGGATGGCTCGAAGAGGGGAATCTGGATGCACGCCGGCGCCCCTGAGCGCGTCCACAAACAGCGGAGCGCCTCGGACAACGCTGCGCGCCATCGGATTACGGACTGGAACCCCGAAGACGCAGCGGCCTGGGAGGCGGGCAATAAAACGATCGCCCGCCGCAATCTGCTGTGCACGGTGGCAGGCGACCACGTGGCCTTTTCGATTTGGTCAATGTGGTCTGTGATGGCGCTGTTCATGCCGGCGTCTGTCTACGGCTTTTCCGCCGGCGACAAGCTGCTGCTCGGCGCTGTCGCCACGCTGATCGGTGGCTGCGTGCGCATCCCCTACACCTTGGGCATCGCCACCTTCGGGGGCCGTAACTGGACGGCGTTCTCCGCGTTCGTGCTGCTGATCCCTACGGTCGGCACCGTTGTGCTGCTGGCCAACCCGGGCCTGCCGCTGTGGCCGTATGTCGTGTGCGCGGCACTGACTGGACTGGGCGGCGGCAACTACGCGGCCTCGCTGGCCAACGTCAACGCCTTCTACCCGCAGCGACTCAAGGGCACGGCGCTGGCCATCAACGCCGGCGTCGGCAACCTCGGGGTCGCGGTGATCCAATTGGTCGGCCTGCTGGCGCTGGCCACCGCCGGCCACGAAGCGCCGTACTGGGTGTGCGCGATCTACCTGGTGTTGTTGGCAATCGTCGGTATCGCCGCCGCGCTCTTCATGGATAACCTCGACCACGGCGTCCAGGTGAACCACATGCGTTCGATCCTGGCTGACCGCGACGCCTGGGTGATCTCGCTGCTCTACATCTGCACCTTCGGCTCGTGGATCGGGTTCTCCTTCGCGTTCGGGCAGGTGCTGCAGGTCAACTTCTTGGCCAACGGGGAAACCGCCCGGCACGCGTCGCTGCACGCGGCACAAATCGCCTTTGTGGGACCGCTGTTGGGCTCACTGGCGCGCATCTACGGAGGTAGGCTCGCGGATCGCATGGACGGTAGCCGGGTTACCCTCGGCGTCCTCGCCGGCATGATCTTGGGCGCCGGGATGCTGGTCAGCATCAGCACACTCGACGACCGCAACGGCAACAACTCCATGACGATGGTCGGCTACATCATCGGCTTCATGGTTTTGTTCATTCTTTCCGGGATGGGTAATGGATCGGTGTTCAAACTGATCCCCTCGGTCTTCGAGGTGCGCAGCCACTCGCTGGATATGAGCGAAGCGCAGCGGCGCCATTGGTCGCGCGCGATGTCGGGATCGTTGATCGGCGTCTGCTCGGCTGTCGGCGCATTGGGCGGCGTAGGCATCAACCTGGCCCTGCGCGAGTCGTACCTGCACAGCGGCACGGAGACCGCGGCGTACTGGGCCTTCCTAGCCTCCTACGTCGTCGCCGCGGTGATGACCTGGATGGTTTACATCCGCCGGCCGGTTTCGGCCCCGGCCCTGCCCCCCCACCTGCCCGAGCCCTTGCCTGAAGCGGAGTCGGCACGACTGTGATCCCAGTAAAAGGCGGGGCAATGCGTCAGCAATTGGCTGGTAACGCAGCCGAAATCCCGCAGGCATACACAGGTCATATGGCCCAGCCAGAATTCGCGCCGCTGACCGGCTACCGGATTGCGGTGACGTCGGCTCGGCGCTCCGAGGAACTATGCGCATTGCTGAGCCGCCACGGCGCCGAGGTCTGCAGCGCCCCGGCGATCAACATGATCGCACTACCTGACGATGATGAACTGCACAGCAACACAGACGCTTTGATCGCCCGGCCGCCGGACATCTTGGTTGCCCACACCGGCATCGGCTTTCGCGGCTGGGTGGCTGCAGCCGAGGGGTGGGGGCTGGCCAACCAGCTCATCGAGTCGTTGTCGTCGGCCCGGGTCCTGGCCCGCGGACCGAAGGCGACCGGGGCACTGCGCGCCGCCGGTCTGCACGAAGAGTGGTCCCCGAAATCCGAATCCTCACAAGAACTACTCAAATACCTGCTCGAATCAGGCGTATCCGGGTCGCGTATCGCCATCCAATTGCACGGTGCCGCCGACGCCTGGGACCCGTTCCCGGAATTCGTCGGGGGCCTGCGTTCCGCGGGTGCTGAAGTGGTGCCCATCCGGGTTTATCGTTGGAAGTCAACACAGTTGGGTGGCCAGTTCGACCAGCTGGTTACTGGGATCGCACGACGGCAATTCGATGCGGTCAGCTTCACATCGGCGCCTGCTGCAGCGGCGGTTCTGGAGCGCAGCCGCGACTTGGGTATCGAGGACCAAGTGCTTCAGGCGCTGCGCACCGATGTGCATGCGATGTGTGTCGGCCCAGTAACCTCTCAGCCGCTGAGACGAAAAGGCGTCCCAACATCATCACCCGAACGAATGCGGTTGGGAGCCTTGGCCCGGCATATTGCCGAGGAGCTACCGCTGCTGGGGTCGCACACCGTAAAGGCCGCAGGCCACGTTGTCGATATCCGCGGAACCTGCGTGCTGGTAGATGGTTCGGTCAGGTCGTTGTCCCGTTCCGAGATGGCGACATTGCGCGCGCTGGCACACCGTCCCGGTGACGTCGTTGCGCGCAATGAGTTGTTACGCGTGCTGCCGGGCAATAGCCACGATCCGCACGCAGTCGACACCGCTGTACTTCGGCTGCGAACAGCTCTGGGCGACAAGAACATTGTCGCGACGGTTGTCAAGCGTGGTTACCGCCTCGCGATGGACGAACCAACCGATTTACCATGACTTTGATCCTGGCAGCGCATGGCACCCGCCGACCCGGTGGTGTCGCGATGATCGGAGACCTTGCGGCACAGGTGAGCACGCTGCTGGACCGCACGGTGCAGGTTGCGTTTGTCGACGTGTTGGGCCCCACCCCCAGCGAAGTGCTTTCGGATGCCAACGGGCCCGCGATCGTGGTGCCCGCGTTTTTGTCCCGTGGATATCATGTTCGCACCGATCTGCCCGCCCAGATCGCGGCCGGCCGACACTCGAACGTCGTCGTCACCCCTGCATTGGGGCCGAGCAGGGAGATCGTGCGGACGGTCGCCGACCAGCTGGTGGCATCCGGCTGGCGTCGCGGCGATTCGGTGATCCTTGCCGCGGCGGGCACATCAGATCTGACGGCGGGCGCCGACCTGCGCACCACTGCGGCGCTGCTGTCTACGCTGACTGGATCGCCGGTGGACTTGGGGTTTGCGGCTACTGGCTGCCCCCATATCACCGATGTGCAACAGGCACCCGATGTGCGAAAGGCGGTAGCCAAAGCGCGGGCCGGCGCTGGACGCCACGGCGCGCGCCGCGTCGTGGTCGCCTCGTATCTGCTGGCCGAGGGCCTATTTCAAGAGCGGCTGCGGGCCTGCGGCGCCGACCTGGTCAGCGGGCCGCTGGGCACCCATCCCGGGCTGGCGCAGTTGATTGCGAACCGATTCCGCACGGCCATGCGACCCGCACCGCTGGCGACCAGCTGCCGAAGTCCGCGGACCGCAAAGCTCTGCTGAAAATCCTGGGAGCTGACGAGGCCGCGATCCGGGCGTCGTTGTGCGCCTCTCAGCTCGTCGGTTTGGGCATCATGCGCTATGGAGTGCACTCCGAGCCGCTGCACTCGATGTCGGTGGACGCGCTCGTCGACGCCATCGGCCCGACGATGCAGCGCTACCTGGTCGGTGATATCAGCGCTACCTAAGAGCCGGCCGGCCGCGCGACCTGAATGTCGCCCTCGGCGGTGATGCGCACCTGATACGTCGGCACCGACACCCGTGGATCGTCCAGACAAGAGCCGTCGTCGAGCGCGAATGCCTGCTTGAGGATGGGCGATTGGACCGTGGCTCGACCGCCGCGGTCGCCGACGATGCCGCGGGATATCACCGCAGCGCCGGAGAACGGGTCGACGTTGCCGACCGCGTGAACCGACCCGTCGTCCAGCCGGAACAGCGCGGCCTGGGTGCCGTCGTCAAGCAGCACACCGACTCCACGGCCGGGGATGAGATGGTCGTATGCGCAGGCGGTTGTCCACACCGCAACGTCGTTGGCAAGCGTCACAGTTCCTCTTTCCTGAGATTATGGGCGGACCCGCGGCATGCCAATGGGCACAGGTACTTTGCGCCCGGCACGCTCGGTGAATGTCACCGTGGAGTCGACGGCGTCCGGGGCGTTGACGAAGGAGACGAACCGCGACAGCTTGTCCGGATCTTCCAGCACGCCCTTCCATTCGCACTGGTAGTTCTGCACATGCCGCTTCATTGCGGCCTCGAATTCTGCGGCCAGGCCCAGCGAATCGTCGCACACGACCTCGCGCACGTGATCGAGCCCGCCGTCGAGCGATTCGACCCACGGCGCGGTGCGCTGCAACCGGTCGGCGGTGCGGATGTAGTACATCAAGAACCGGTCGACGTAGCGGATCAGCGTCTCGGTGTCCAGGTCGCCGGCCAGCAGCTGTGCGTGCCTGGGAGTCATACCGCCATTGCCGCCGACGTAGAGGTTCCAACCCTTCTCGGTGGCGATGACGCCCACGTCCTTGCCGCGCGCCTCGGCGCACTCCCGCGCACACCCGGAGACCCCGAGCTTGATCTTGTGCGGTGCCCGCAGGCCGCGATAGCGCAATTCCAGGTCGATGGCCAGCTGCACCGAATCTTGCTGGCCGTAGCGGCACCAGTCGCTGCCCACGCAGCTCTTCACGGTACGCAATGCCTTGCCATAAGCATGGCCCGATTCCATGCCTCCGTCGACTAGCCGCTTCCAGATCTGCGGCAACTGCTCCACGCGGGCACCGAACATGTCAATCCGCTGGCCGCCGGTGATCTTCGTGTAGAGCCCGAAGTCCTGCGCGATCTGACCGATCAGGATCAGATGCTGCGGCTTGATGTCACCGCCGGGCACCCGCGGCACCACCGAGTAGCTGCCGTTCTTCTGAATGTTGGCCAGGAAGTGGTCGTTGGAATCCTGCAGCGAGGCTTGCTCACCGTCGAGAATGTGGTCGGAACCGGTGGAGGCCAGGATGGAAGCGACAACAGGTTTGCAGATATCGCAACCCTTTCCGCGGCCGAAGCGCTCCAGCAGGCTCGAGAAGGTCCGGATCTCGGTGATGGAGATGATTTCGAAAAGCTCTGCACGCGACTGGCTGAAGTGCTCGCACAGCGCCTTGGACTGTTCCACACCCTCGGCTTCCAGCAGCTGTTTGAGCAGGGGCACACACGAGCCACATGACGTGCCCGCCGCCGTGCCCGACTTGAGCCCGGCGACGTCAGCGCAACCGTCGGCGATGGCGCACTTCAGCTCACCTTTGGTGACGTTGTTGCAGGAGCAGATCTGTGCCGAATCCGGCAGCGCACCCACGCCCAAAGCCGAAGCGCCGCCTTCGGACTGGGCCGGCGCGATCAGCGCCAGCGGATCCCCTGGCAGCTGGCTGCCAACCATGGGCCGCAAGACCCCATAGGACGAGGCGTCGCCCACCATTACCCCGCCGAGCAGGGTCTTGGCATCGTCAGAGAGCACCAATTTGGCGTACGTCCGGTTCACCGCGTCGTTGACGGCGACCTCGAGACAGTTTTCGGTCGCCCCCATCGCGTCACCGAAACTGGCCACGTCGACGCCCAGCAGCTTGAGCTTTGTCGACAAGTCCGCCTCGGGGAACTCCGCGGCCCCGTCCAGCAGCCGGTCCACGACGACCTCAGCGGAGGTGTAACCGGGCCCGACCAGGCCGTAGCACCGCCCTTCGATGGCGGCGACCTCTCCGACCGCGTAGATATCAGGATCGCTTGTCTGGCAGGACAAGTCGGTGAGCACGCCGCCACGCTCGCCGATCCTCAATCCGGCCGCCTTCGCCAGCTCGTCACGCGGCCGGATACCGGCCGCGAAGATCACCACCTGGGCGTCGATGACCTCTCCGTCGGTCAGGCGCACCCGCACCGACGTATCAACGGATTCAACCGATTCGGTACCCGTCCCCACATGCACCGCGATGCCGAGGTCGGTGATCATCCTGGCCAGCAGCGCGCCGCCGGCCTCGTCGATCTGCTGGGCCATCAATCGAGGCATCATCTCGATGACATGCGTCTGCAACCCGAACTGGCGCAACGCATTGGCGGCCTCCAGCCCCAGCAGGCCGCCGCCGATCACCACCGCCGCACCGGTATGACCGCCATCGCGCGCGCTTTCGGCGTCCGCGCGGATCGCATCGAGGTCGTCGAGCGTGCGATAAACGTGGCACGCGGGCAGGTCGTGGCCGGACACCGGCGGGACAAAAGCGTAGGAACCGGTCGCCAGCACCAGGGTGTCGTACCTGTGCCGTTCACCGTCAGAGGTAACCACCGACTTTGTCGCGCGGTCGATTTCGGTTACACGGGTGTTCAGCAATAGCCGCACCCGCTCGTCACCGGCGTAGTCGTTGCCGGGCAGTGCCAGCAGACCCCGGTCCCAACTTTCGGTGTAGGAGGTCAGGCCGACACGGTCATAGGCGGCATCCGCCTCCTCGGCCAGAACCGTGACACGCCAGGATCCGTCGGCGTCACGGGCACGCAGCGCCTCGACCAATCGGTGGCCCACCATGCCATGGCCGACCACGACGACGTGACGGACCATATTGCGGGCGCGCGAAATTCCGGCTGAGGCCATGCAATCGAGAGTAGTTTCGTGAAATTAACTCGGGTCTGACCAAATGTGACGCAGTTATCACGTCCTCCTCACACCCTGAAAACAACCTGTGTGACGCCGTTCGCTCCAGGCGAACAACCGGGTGGAACTTTAGCGGGGTCGGCTCATGTTTCTACAAATAGCCGGCCGGGAAGGCGCCGGTCACAGCAAACTCACAACGAGGCTTCAGGAAGCTTCAGCAAGGAAGAAGGAGAACCACTATGACTAACCTCGCAGTGTGGTCGCGACCGGCCTGGGACACCGACCGGTGGTTCCGCGACTTTTTCGGCCCCGCCGCGACAGCGGACTGGTATAAGCCGGTGAGCAGCGGATTCAGGCCCGCCGCAGAAATCGTCAAGGATGGTGACGACGCGGTCGTTCGCTTGGAGTTGCCCGGCGTAGACGTCGAGAAGGACGTCAACGTAGAGGTGGACAAGGGCCGCCTGGTAATCCACGGCGAACACCGCGACGAGCACGCGGAGGAGCAGAACGGCCGCACTTTGCGCGAGATCCGTTACGGATCGTTCCGGCGCTCGTTCCAGTTGCCCGCGCATGTCACCGGCGAGGCCATCGCGGCTTCGTACGACGCGGGCGTGCTGACCGTCCGGGTCACCGGTGCCTACTCCGGAACTCAGGCGCAGCGCATCGCCATCACGAAGTAATCTCCCCCGTGGCGTCGGGTTGTTGGGCCACGCAAAATCGCCCAACAACTCGACGTTCGCGCGTCATAGCGAGAAGGCCCGGGCAGCGTCGACACCGATGACCCGCAACAGGTTCACCACCTTGCGATCCAGGCTCTGGCCCACCTTGGTCACGTCTGCGATGCCAAGACTGCCGAACGCGGCGCTGGGCTGGTCCATCGAGAACACCGCATTGCCCTCGGAGTCCGCGTAGATCATCAGTCGCAGCGGCGCGTAGAGCAGCGCCCTCGGATCGTGGCGGAACATGGTCTCGGCGATGGTGTGGTTGCCGAGCAAGTACTCGACCGCCTTGGTCGTGTGGCCGGCCAGGGACAGCAGCGGCAGCGCATCGATCTTGGCGTAAACCATCAGGTCATTGGGCGCGTTGATGGCCGCCGCCGCAAGGACTTCATCCCACGTGCCGCCACGCTCGGCGATCTCCGTTACCGTGGCTGGGTCGAACGGCGGCGCCGCCTTCTCGAAAGCGCTCTTGAACTCTTCAAACTCCACACCGGTGGAGATATCGATGCGGTTCATGCTGTGCTGCACTACGGTTGCGGCCGATTCAACGCTACTTGTCATGGTATTCCTCAAGATTCGATAGTTGGGTCAAGGACGACAACACCGCGCACCTCGCGGCTTTCCAGCCGCCGATGCGCCTCGGCGGCCTGGCTCAAGGGCAACACCTCGTCCACCTGGGACTTGATCTGCCCGGTCTTGTGGCCGTCTGCGAGAAAGCGCAGCGCGTTCCCAATCAGCTCGGGCCTGTCGTAGAACACCGGGAGGTAGAAGCCAATCAAGGCTTGCGATTTCGTCATGAGACGACGCGGAGCGAACGGCTCCCCCGGGCCGCGGGTGGGACCGAGCAACAGGTACCGCCCGAAGACGGCCAGCGCGGCACCGAGTGCCTTCGCGATCTGCACCGCAAGGCCACCCACACCGCCCGCCGCACCGTGCACCAGCAGCGACTGGCCGCCTGACCGGCGAAACCGGCCAGCACAGCGAGGGAGGCATTGTCGGCTTCACTGTCTAAAACCGCGCACAACGCCTCTTCGGCGAGCGCAAGTTGCGCGTACGCGCCTTTCTTCATCAGCGCCACGACCTTGCGGCCTACCTCCACTGACGTTTGCGGGCCGGCCGCAACTACGGTGCCCGCGACCGCGAGGCCGCCCACCTGGGGGAGCTGCACCCCGCCCACGCGCGTCTCGGCCTTGTTGTAGATGCCGAGACGCTCGCGGATGTCGGGAAAGTTGACTCCGATCGCGACGGTCTCGATGAGTAGCTCGCGTGGACCGGGAGTGGGGTCCGGAAGGTCAAGGTACTGAAGGACTTCCGGACCGCCGAAGCGTTCGTATCTGATTGCCTTCATCGCGGCACACACACCTTGTGGTTCGGTGAACGAACTTGCAAAATCCAAGTATACGGTTCGGTGACTGAACCAACAAGTGGTAAAATGGACGCTGTGGCCCTTCCCCGCGAATACCCTGCTGAGAGCTGCCCAATCGCGCGTTCCCTGGAGATCGTCGGCGAACGCTGGACCCTGCTGATCGTGCGCGACGCCTTCTACGGGGCGCGGCGCTTCAGCGATTTCCACGGCCACCTGGGCATTCCCAAAGCGGTGCTGACCGAACGGCTGGCACTGCTGGTGGAGCAGGGCGTGCTCACCAAGGTAACCGGCAGGCACGGCCGCGACGAGTATGAGTTGACCGTGAAGGGCCGCCGGCTGTGGCCGCTGATCTGGTCGATGATCAGCTGGGGCAATGAGAATTACCTGGAGAAGCCCAGCAGAAGGACCTACCGGCACGCCGAGTGCGGCGGCGTGATCGGACAAGATCGCGTCTGCCGGCGCTGCGAGCACGTCCCCGACGTCGGCGACCTCATCGCCCACCCACCGCCGCGCCCGCGTGATCCAACTCGCGACGATCCGGTCAGCCGCGCGCTCCGGGGGCCACATCGCATGCTGGAACCGATCTAGGTTAGCCCCAGCGGGCCAGGATTTCGGTGGCCCGGCCCGCCAGCGCGGACTGCAGGAACGGACCGAAGCTGATCCGGCCGACGCCGAGCGGGCCAAACGATGCCGGGTCGTCCCGATCGGGCAGCGCGATCGCGTTGATCGGCAGTGGCAACTCAGCGGCCAAGCGCCGCAATGTCTCCGGCTGGTGGCGGCCCACCGGATACAGCACATCGGCACCGGCCGCGGCGGCCTCGGTCAGGCGCGCCACCGCCCGATCGACCCGGTCCGAATCGTCACCCTCGTTGCGCAGGAATACATCGGTGCGGGCGTTGATCACCACATGCACCCCGGCCGCATCGGCAGCCGACCGCAGCGCACCCACCAATTCCGCATGCTCACCGGCAGAACGCAGCCGCTTGCCCTCGGAGTGCACGGTGTCCTCGATGTTCAGCCCGACGGCGCCCACGCTCAGCAAGCCCTCGATCAGCCGGGTCGCCGGCAGCCCGTAGCCCGATTCGATGTCCACCGATACCGGGACGTCGACCGCGGCGGTGATCTGGGCGACCCGGGTAAGCACGTCCTCGAACGACATACCCTCGCCGTCCGGCTTGCCGATCGAATCGGCCAATGGATGGCTGCCGACAGTGAGAGCGACAAATCCGCCGTCCGTGGCAAGGCGCGCCGACCAGGCGTCCCATACCGTCGGCAGGATTACCGGGTTACCTGGCTGATGCAGTTCCAGCAGCGCTGCAGCGCGTTCGGCGGGCGAGGTTTTGCCTGGCTCAGCTGACATATGTGTGCTCCCGGGTCGCGCGGCGCGACTTGCCTCACGCCAGGCCTGTCCGGTGGATAGTATCGAGAGCGTACTGTGATCCGTAACACCGTGATGCTGAGGAGATGTTGTTGTCCACCATCACCGAACTCGCCGAACTGCACGATTTGATCGGCGGCCTGCGGCGCTGCGTGAGTTCGCTGAAGGCGCGATACGGTGACAGCCCGGCGATGCGTCGCATCGTCATCGACGCCGATCGCATTCTGAGCGACGTCGAATTACTCGACACCGATGTTTCGGAATTGGACTTAGCCCGCGCCACAGTGCAGCAATCCGGCGAGAAGATCGCCATTCCCGACACCCAGTACGACACCGACTTCTGGCGCGATGTCGACGACGAGGGTGTCGGGGGTCACAATAGATCCTGACAACCAAGCCCCCCGCGAACGGGAGGGCTCTCTCTGTGTACCCTTCGACCAGACAGCCCGTTCGAAGAGGAACACATTAGATGAGCGCACCCACGGCGAACCGTCCTGCGTCCGGCGTTTTCTCACCTGGCCGCGCCCAAATAGCGCAGCGGACGTTGCGCACCGACCGGTGGTGGCAGGCGCCGCTGATCACCAACCTCGGCCTTTCAGCGTTCATTCTCTACGCAACCACCAGGGCGTTCTTGGGCAGCAATTACTGGGTGCCTCAATACCATTACCTGACGCCCTTTTACTCACCGTGCGTAAGCGCGTCATGCGCGCCGGGCGCCAGCCACCTCGGTGTCTGGTTCGGTCATTTCCCGTGGTGGATTCCGTTGGGGAGTGTGGTATTACCGTTTCTGCTCGGCTTCCGAATCACCTGCTACTACTACCGCAAGGCCTACTACCGCTCGGTGTGGCAGTCGCCGACCGCGTGTGCGGTGCCCGAGCCACGTGTCCACTACACCGGCGAAACCCGGCTCCCACTGATCATCCAAAACAGCCACCGGTACTTCTTCTACTTCGCGGTCGTCGTCTCACTGATCAACACTTACGACGCGATAATGGCGTTCCACTCGCCCACCGGTTTCGGATTCGGTTTGGGCAACGTCATTTTGGTCACAAACGTGCTGCTGCTGTGGGCCTACACGGTCTCGTGCCATTCCTGCCGGCACGTCACCGGCGGTCGGCTGAAGCACTTCTCCAAACACCCCGTGCGGTACTGGATCTGGACACAGGTCAGCAAGTTGAACACGCGGCACATGGCTTTCGCCTGGACCACGTTGGGGACCCTGGCGTTCACCGACTTCTACATCATGCTGGTGGCCAGCGGCACCATCAGTGACTTCAGATTTGTTGGCTGACAAATAATTTCAGGTATACGAGAAAGACGCTGAGCGAGGTTTCATGGTTGAGGTCGAACGGCACTCCTACGACGTAGTCGTCATCGGTGCCGGCGGCGCGGGGTTGCGTGCGGTCATCGAAGCGCGCGAGCGCGGCCTGCGGGTCGCGGTGGTGTGCAAATCCCTGTTCGGCAAAGCCCACACGGTGATGGCCGAGGGTGGTTGCGCAGCCTCGATGGGCAACACCAACCCGAAAGACAATTGGAAGACGCACTTCGGCGACACGATGCGCGGCGGGAAGTTCCTGAACAACTGGCGAATGGCCGAACTGCACGCCAAGGAGGCACCCGACCGCGTCTGGGAGCTGGAGACCTACGGCGCGCTGTTCGACCGCACCAAAGACGGCAAGATCAGCCAGCGCAACTTCGGCGGGCACACCTATCCACGGCTCGCGCACGTCGGCGACCGCACCGGCCTGGAGCTGATCCGCACCATGCAGCAGAAGATCGTCTCGCTGCAGCAGGAGGATCGCGCCGAACTCGGCGACTACGAGGCGCGGATCAAGGTGTTCGCCGAATGCACCATCACCGAGTTGCTCAAAGACGGTGACTCCATCGCCGGAGCCTTCGGCTACTGGCGCGAAAGCGGCCGGTTCGTCTTGTTCGAGGCGCCCGCGGTGGTGCTGGCCACCGGCGGGATCGGCAAGTCATTCAAAGTGACGTCTAACTCCTGGGAGTACACCGGCGACGGGCACGCATTGGCGCTGCGCGCCGGAGCGACGCTGATCAACATGGAGTTCGTCCAGTTCCACCCGACGGGCATGGTGTGGCCGCCGAGTGTGAAAGGAATCCTGGTCACCGAGGGTGTACGCGGTGACGGCGGAGTGCTGAAGAACTCTGACGGCAATCGATTCATGTTCGACTACATCCCGCCGGTGTTCAAAGGCCAATACGCCGAAACAGAGCAAGAGGCCGACCAGTGGCTGAAGGACAACGACTCGGCCCGTCGTACCCCGGACCTGCTGCCCCGCGATGAGGTGGCGCGCGCCATCAACTCGGAAGTCAAAGCCGGCCGCGGCACGCCGCACGGCGGGGTCTACCTCGACATCGCGTCCCGTCTGACGCCCGCGGAGATCAAGCGGCGGCTGCCGTCGATGTATCACCAGTTCATGGAGCTCGCCGAGGTCGACATCACCACCCAACCGATGGAGGTCGGGCCGACGTGCCACTACGTCATGGGTGGTGTCGAGGTCGACCCCGATACCGGTGCCGCGACGGTCGCCGGGCTCTTCGCCGCCGGCGAGTGCTCCGGCGGAATGCACGGTTCCAACCGACTGGGCGGCAATTCACTGTCGGACTTGCTGGTCTTCGGCCGGCGGGCCGGCCTGGGCGCCGCCGACTACGTGCGGGCGCTGAGCAGCCGCCCGACGGTCGCCCAAGACGCCGTCGACGCCGCGGCGAAGAGGGCTCTGGCCCCTTTCGAGGGATCGACGAACGGCGCCACGGCAGAGAATCCTTATACGTTGCAGTTGGAACTACAGCAGTCGATGAACGATCTGGTCGGCATCATCCGCAAGGCGGACGAAATCTCTGAGGCCCTCGGCCGGCTCGACAAACTTCGCGAGCGGTTCAAGAACATCCACGTCGAGGGGCATCGCCAGTACAACCCCGGCTGGAATCTGGCCATCGACATGCGCAACATGCTGCTGGTCTGCGAATGCGTCGCCAAGGCCGCGCTGGAGCGCACCGAAAGCCGCGGCGGCCACACCCGCGACGATCACCCGTCCATGGACCCGTCGTGGCGCAATGTGTTGCTGGTCTGCCGTGCAGCCGGCGACCCCGAAGCGGTGATTCCCGACGTCGAAATCGTGCGCGAAGACCAGGTGCCGATGCGGCCTGATCTGCTGGAACTCTTCGAGATCTCCGAGCTGGAGAAGTATTACACCGACGGTGAGCTGGCCGAGCATCCAGGACGGATTTCCAGGACGGAGAACTAAATGACCTACGACGCGAGTATGCGGGTCTGGCGCGGCGACCAAGCCGGCGGCGCGCTGCAGGACTTCACCGTTGAGGTCAACGAGGGCGAGGTGGTGCTCGACATCATCCATCGCCTGCAGCAGACTCAGACGCCCGACCTCGCGGTGCGGTGGAACTGCAAGGCCGGCAAGTGCGGATCGTGCTCGGCCGAGGTCAACGGCAAACCCCGACTGATGTGTATGACCCGGATGTCCACGTTCGCCGAGGACGAGGTCGTGACCGTAACACCGCTGCGGACTTTCCCGGTGATTCGTGATCTGGTCACCGATGTCTCGTTCAACTACGAGAAGGCCCGCGAGATACCGTCATTCACGCCGCCGAAGGAGCTACAGCCCGGCGAATACCGGATGGCGCAAGTCGACGTCGCGCGTTCGCAGGAATTCCGCAAGTGCATCGAGTGCTTCTTGTGCCAAAACGTCTGCCACGTGGTCCGTGACCACGAGGAAAACAAGCAGGCGTTCGCCGGGCCCCGCTTCTTGATGCGGATCGCCGAGCTCGAAATGCACCCGCTGGACACCCTGGACCGGCGCAACCAGGCGCAGGAAGAGCACGGTCTGGGCTACTGCAACATCACCAAGTGCTGCACCGAGGTATGCCCGGAAAACATCAAGATCACCGACAATGCGCTGATCCCGATGAAAGAGCGGGTCGCCGACCGCAAATACGACCCAGTGGTGTGGCTGGGCAACAAGCTGTTCCGCCGCTAGGCGCCGAGTCGGCGGAACACGCTGCGGTGGAACACAATGGGCGCCACTTGGGCGTCCACCGTCACCTCGGTGACCCGCAAAACCACGATGGTGTGGTCCCCGGCCGGGATCAGTTGCTCGATCGCGCTCTCCAGCCATAGGCCGGTGCCCTTGATGAAGACCGCGCCAGTGTCGTTGGACACCGTCTCCAAACCGGCGAATCTGTCGCCGGTCTTGGCGGCCAGAGTCCGCGCTGCCTCGTCATGAGTTTCGCCGAGCACGCTGACGCCCAGCTTCGGCGCTCCCTTGAGCTTGGGCCACGTCGTCGATGTGTTCTGCACGCAGAACGAGACCAGCGGCGGGTCCAACGAGACGGGGACAAAGGTGCTGGCCGCCAGGCCTTCTCGGATGCCTGCAACTTCGGCGGCGATCGCCACCACCCCGGACGGGATATGACCGAAGGCCTCACGCAGTGAGGACTCTGTCAGTTTGTTTGTTGAGTTCACCGAACTTCACAGCCCCTTGAAGCCTAGGACGGATTCTCGCCTCGACCCTACGCCGAGTATCCGTGTGCGGCGGCCACATCCGGGTGGGCGCGCAATCTGCTCTTCCAGGCGTTACGACCGTAGACCGAGAAGATCGGGTCGGACGGGTCCTGGCGTGGGTTCCAGCTGCTGTCGGTGCGGGCCGCGAGCTCGTCAGGCAACAACAGCACCGGTATCTGCGCATCCAGCCTCGGATTGAAGAAGTAAGGCACCGAAATCCGCTCTGAAATCGTCTCCGAGGCCGGCCCGTGCAGGGTCACCCGGTGCTGGGTCGCCCGCAAGTAGCCGCCCGTCGCGACTTCGAGCAGCTCGCCGATGTTGACAATGAATGCCCCGTCCCGTGGTGGAACGTCGATCCAGCCCGCGTCTCGCCGCACCTGCAGACCGCGGCTGCCCGGCTGGGCCAGCAGCAGCGTCAGCACCCCGCTGTCACGGTGCGCGCCCACGCCTTGTGGGCTGGCCGCGCGGGCCGGATACCGCACGATCTTGATCAGCGTGGCGGGTGTTTCAGCGAAAGCCGAGTCGAACACGTCGGGTGGGCTGCCCAGCGAAGCCGCCCAATGTCGCAGCAGGGTGCGGGCTACCGAGGACAACGCACTGTCCCACTCACGGACGATCCCCGGCAGCTCCGGCAGCGCCGCCGGCCATTGGTTTGGCCCCTGCAGCCACAGGTACTCCGGTTTGCCAGGCCCGCCGATCGACGGGCGTTCCGGTCCAATGTCGATCTGTTCGCGCCAGTCCACCTCGCCCCGGGTCAGCTCGCCGCCCAGCCTGGTGTAGCCGCGGAAATGCGGACTGCGCACCATCGCGACGGCGTGTTTGTCGGCTTGGGGCAGCTCGAACAGCTTGCGCGCCACCTCGAGCACCCGGTCTGCCAGCGCGTCGGGCACGTCATGGCCAGTCAGGTAGAAGAATCCCACCTCGTGGGCTGCCTCACGAAGGCGTTCTCGGAGTTGGGTGGGATCCGCCCGCAGATCGACCACGGGGAGTGCCGTGACGCGTCCCACACTTGTCATAGATCCATCATCGTCGCAGGTGAAAGCGGCTGTCAGAGCCGCGAACCGGGCCTACCCAACCGGTTGGTTAATTAGCTAGTGAAATTTAGCTCACATCGACTTGCGTTGAGGTAACAGATGGATATATTTTAACAGTGTTACTGGTGGGTAACTTAGATCCAGTACCCAACCGCAAGTGGCATTCTCAACGAGGAGGAACGTAGTGAGCCACTATCAGAGCAACGTCCGTGACCAGGTATTCAACCTGTTCGAGGTCCTTGGCGTTGACAAGGCGTTAGGCCACGGCGAGTACAGCGACCTGGATGTCGACACCGCCCAGGAAATGCTGGCCGAGATCAGCCGACTGGCCGAGGGGCCGATCGCCGAGTCGTTCATCGACGGTGACCGCAACCCACCGACATTCGACCCGGAAACCCACTCGGTGGCGTTGCCGGAGTCGTTGAAGAAGTCCATCCGGACGGTCATCGAGGCCGGTTGGGACAAGGTCGGCATTGACGAGGACCTCGGCGGCATGCCGATGCCCAAGGCGTTGGGGTGGGCGCTGCACGAGCACATTCTTGGTGCCAACCCGGCGGTGTGGATGTATGGCGGCGGGGCCGGATTCGCCAACATCCTCTACCACCTCGGCACCGAAGAGCAGAAGAAATGGGCCGTGCTGGCCGCCGAGCGCGGCTGGGGATCGACCATGGTGCTCACCGAGCCGGACGCCGGATCGGACGTCGGCGCGGGCCGTACCAAAGCGGTCCAGCAGGACGATGGCTCCTGGCACATCGACGGCGTGAAGCGGTTCATCACCTCCGCCGACTCCGGCGACCTGTTCGAGAACATCTTTCACCTGGTGCTGGCACGCCCCGAGGGAGCCGGGTCGGGTACCAAGGGCCTGTCGCTGTTCTTCGTGCCCAAGTTCCTGTTCGACTTCGAGACCGGTGAGTCGGGCGAGCGTAACGGCGTGTTCGTCACCAACGTCGAGCACAAGATGGGCCTGAAGGCGTCGGCGACCTGTGAGCTGTCGTTCGGTCAGCACGGCGTACCCGCCAAGGGCTGGCTGGTTGGCGAGGTGCACAACGGCATCGCGCAGATGTTCGACGTCATCGAGCAGGCCCGCATGATGGTCGGCACCAAGGCGATCGCCACCCTGTCGACCGGTTACCTGAACGCGCTGGAATACGCCAAGTCCCGGGTGCAGGGTGCCGACCTGACCCAGATGACCGACAAGGCCGCGCCGCGGGTGACCATCGCGCACCACCCCGACGTGCGCCGGTCGCTGATGACCCAGAAGGCCTACGCCGAGGGTCTGCGTGCGCTGTACCTCTACACCGCGACCTTCCAGGACGCGGCGGTTGCGCAGGCGCTGCACGGCGTTGACGCCCAGCTGGCCGTGAAGGTCAACGACCTGATGCTGCCGGTGGTCAAGGGTGTGGGCTCCGAACAGGCCTACGCGAAGCTCACCGAGAGCCTGCAGACGTTCGGTGGGTCCGGCTTCCTGCAGGACTACCCGATCGAGCAGTACATCCGGGACGCCAAGATCGACTCCCTCTACGAAGGCACCACCGCCATCCAGGCGCAGGACTTCTTCTTCCGCAAGATCGTCCGCGACAAGGGTGTGGCGCTGGCCCACGTATCGGGTGAGATCCAGCAGTTCGTTGACAGCGAGTCCGGCAATGGCCGGCTGAAGTCGGAGCGCGAGCTGCTCGCCAAGGCACTGGCTGACGTCCAGGCGATGGCGGCCACGCTGACCGGCTACCTGATGGCTGCGCAGCAAGATGTCACCAGTCTCTACAAGGTGGGCCTGGGTTCGGTGCGCTTCCTGATGAGCGTCGGTGACCTGGTCATCGGCTGGTTGTTGCAGCGCCAGGCTGCAGTCGCCGTTGAGGCGCTCGACAGTGGTGCCAGCGGCGCGGAGCGGTCCTTCTACGAGGGCAAGGTCGCGGTGGCGTCATTCTTTGCGAAGAACTTCCTGCCGCTGTTGACCAGCACCCGTGAGGTGATCGAGACGCTGGACAACGACATCATGGAGCTCGACGAAGCCGCCTTCTGAACTCGGCGCAACTTACCAAAAGGGCCGCCGCTGGATCCCCTCAGTCCAGCGGCGGCCCTTTTTGCAAAGCCCACCTTTGTTCCCTGATGGCGAAACTTGAGATACCCGTTCCGCTCGGATTCCTAACCACCTGTGACAGATTTCATTGATCGTCAGGCCTCCACAATCGCGGCGACGCCCTGACCTCCGGCGGCGCAGATCGAAATCAGGCCCCGAACTGGTCCTGCTGAGCCGCCGCCCGTTCGCTCCGCCTTCTTCGCGGCAAGCTGCTTGGCCGTCTGCGCGAGGATCCGCCCGCCGGTGGCCGCGAAGGGGTGGCCGGCCGCCAGCGACGAACCGTTGACGTTGAGTTTGGACCGATCGATCGGCCCAAGGGCGGCGTCGAGGCCGAGCCGCTCCTTGCAGTACTCCTCGGACTCCCAGGCCTGCAGATGCGCCAAAACCACCGAGGCGAACGCCTCGTGGATCTCGTAGAAATCAAAATCTTGCAGTCCCAGTCCGTTTCTCGCCAGCAGCCGGGGCACCGCATACGTCGGTGCCATCAGCAGCCCGTCGCGTCCGTTGACATAGTCGACCGCGGCCGTCTCGGCATCCACCAAGTAGGCCAGTGGCGCCAATGAATGTTCGGCTGCCCACTGCTCGGTGGCCAGCAACGCGACCGAGGCGCCGTCGGTCAGCGGAGTCGAATTGCCCGCCGTCATGGTCGCGTCGCCGGCCTTCACACCGAAAACCGGGCGCAGCGTGGCCAACTTCTCAACGCTGGAGTTCGGCCGCAGGTTGTCGTCGCGATACAGCCCCAGAAACGGCGTGATCAGGTCGTCGAAGAAGCCCCGATCGTAGGCGGCGGCCATGTTGCGATGGCTGGCGGCGGCGAGCTCGTCCTGGTCGACGCGCTTGATTCCCATTTGCTTGGCGGTAATGGCGGCGTGCTCCCCCATCGACAGCCCGGTGCGCGGCTCACTGTTGGCCGGGATCTCAACCCCGAGCGCGGCGGGCAGCAGTCCTACCAGCTTGAGGCGTTGGACGTTGGACTTGGACCGGCGCAACTTCAGCAGGGTGCGGCGCAAATTGTCGCCCAGGCCGATCGGTGCGTCAGAAGTGGTGTCCACCCCGCCGGCGGCGGCCACGTTGTAACGACCGGCGGCGATGCCGTCGGCCGCGGCGATCGCGGCTTGCAGGCCGGTCCCGCAGGCCTGCTGCAGGTCAAACGCCGGCGTGTACGACGACAGCTCGGAGCCCAGCACGCACTCACGCATCAGGTTGAAGTCGCGGCTGTGCTTGAGCACGGCCCCGCCGACCACCACGCCCAGTCGTTCGCCGGCCAACCCGAACCGGTCCACGAGCCCACCCAGGGCCGCGGTGAACATGTCCTGGTTGGACGCGTCGGCGTAGGCGCCGTCTGATCTCGCGAACGGAATGCGATTGCCACCCAGCACGGCGACTCTTCGCCTGGCTTGGGAACTCGTCTGAGCAGCCTGGTTACTTGCCTCAGAATTTGCAGGGGCCACGTTTGTCTCCGCTAGTCAGTTTGGGGTATCCGCGTTTGACGGCAATACTACCCACTGTTCTTACTCTGCAGTAAGTTCATCCCCGATACGGTTGCCCTATAGCGGCACGTCCGGACCTCGAAAAGAAACTAGCAAGAAAGAAGGCAGCACAGTGGCCCCCAAAGGCTCGTCCGATCTGTTCTCGCACGTGGTCAACTCCGGCCCCGGATCGTTTGTGGCCAAACAACTTGGTGTTCCGCAACCCGAGACCCTTCGCCGCTACCGGCCAGGTGATCCGCCGCTGGCCGGATCTCTGCTGATCGGAGGTGACGGCAGAGTCGTCGAACCGCTGCGTGCGGCGCTGGACAAGGACTACGACCTGGTCGGCAACAATTTGGGCGGCCGCTGGGCCGACCAGTTCGGCGGGCTGGTTTTCGACGCGACCGGCATCACGGCGCCGGCCGGACTCAAGGGATTGCACGAGTTCTTCACGCCGGTGCTGCGCAACCTCGGCCACTGCGCGCGCGTCGTGGTCGTCGGCACCGCGCCCGATTTGGCCGCAAGCACCGACGAGCGGATCGCGCAGCGCGCGCTGGAGGGCTTCACCCGCTCCCTGGGCAAGGAACTGCGCCACGGCGCCACCGTGGCGCTGGTGTACCTGTCGCCGGACGCCAAGCCGGCCGCGACCGGCCTGGAATCCACACTGCGGTTCCTCCTGTCGGCCAAGTCGGCCTACGTCGACGGGCAGGTCTTCTACATCGGTGCGGCCGACTCCACGCCACCGGCCGACTGGAACCGGCCACTGGACTCCCAAGTCGCCATCGTGACCGGCGCCGCCCGCGGAATCGGTGCGACGATCGCCGAAGTTTTCGCCCGCGACGGCGCCCGCGTCGTGGCGATCGACGTGGAGTCCGCCGCCGAGGCCCTGGCCGAAACGGCCAGCCGGGTCGGCGGCACCGCGTTGTGGCTCGATGTCACCGCCGACGATGCCGTCGAGACGATCGCCGAGCACCTGCGCGACCACTGCGCCGGGCATGCCGACATCTTGGTCAACAATGCCGGTATCACCCGTGACAAGCTGTTGGCCAACATGGATGATGCCCGCTGGGACGCCGTCCTGGCCGTCAATCTGCTTGCTCCGCAACGGCTTACCGAAGGGCTGATCGGAAACGGCAGCATCGGCGAAGGGGGCCGGGTGATCGGCTTGTCGTCGATGGCCGGAATCGCGGGCAACCGCGGGCAGACGAACTACGCCACCACGAAGGCCGGAATGATCGGGCTCACCCAGGCGCTGGCACCGGTGCTCTACGACAAGGGCATCACGATCAATGCCGTGGCGCCGGGATTCATCGAAACCCAGATGACGGCGGCAATCCCGCTGGCCACCCGCGAGGTAGGCCGCCGCTTGAACTCCCTGCTTCAGGGCGGCCAGCCGGTGGACGTCGCCGAGACCATCGCCTACTTCGCCAGCCCCGCCTCGAACGCAGTGACCGGCAACGTCATCCGGGTGTGCGGCCAGGCCATGCTGGGTGCGTGATGAACCAGTCAAGCGGTCTGAGGAACATGCTGCGCGCGGCCGCCGGCGCATTGCCGCTGGTTTCCCGCTCCGACCAACTGCCCAACCGCACGGTGACCGTCGAGGAACTGCCCATCGACCACACGAACGTGGCCGAGTACGCGGCGCTCACCGGCCTTCGCTACGGCAACAACGTGCCGCTCACCTACCCGTTCGCGTTGACCTTTCCCTCGATGATGTCGCTGGTGACCGGATTCGACTTCCCGTTCGCCGCAATGGGATCGATACACACGGAGAACCACATCACGCAGTATCGCCCCATCGCGGTCACCGACACGGTCGCTGTGAAGGTGCATGCCGAAAACTTGCGCGAGCACCGAAAAGGTCTGCTGGTCGACCTGGTGACAGACGTCAGCGTCGGCAACGACACCGCGTGGCACCAGGTGACGACGTTCCTGCACCAGCAACGCACCAGCTTGTCCGATGAGCCCAAAGCGCCGCCGCAGAAGCAGCCCAAGCTTCCCCCGCCCAGCACCGTGCTGAGAATCACCCCGGGCCAGATCCGCCGCTACGCGACGGTCGGCGGCGATCATAACCCGATCCACACCAACCCGATCGCCGCGAGACTGTTCGGGTTCCCGACCGTCATCGCACACGGGATGTTCAGCGCTGCAGCAGTATTAGCGAACATCGAAGCACGGCTTCCGGATGCGGTGCGCTATTCGGTGCGGTTCGGCAAGCCGGTGCTGCTGCCCGCCCATACGGGGCTCTATATCGAGGAACGCAATGACGGCTGGGACCTGGCGTTGCGCAATATCGCCAAGGGGTACCCGCACCTGACTGGCAGCATCGGCGCGCTCTAACCCGGATGCGTCGCGCTCCGGCCGGCCACGAGCAGGTTCAGTCCGTGGGCGCTTACGGCCGTCGTCAAGAGGACGAGGAGCAGCCAGATCGGGGGGTGGGCGAGTTCCCATACGAAGATCGCGGCCCAGATCGGTGAGCCCTGGGTGACCGCGAGCACCCCGGCGGCACCGGCCAGCGATGTCGCCGGAAGCTCGAGGTGCGTCCCGGCCGCGGCGTTGATCGCCAGTACCAGCAGCGATCCCGCGGCCGCGCCGGTGGCCAACGACGGCGTGAGCATGCCACCGGCGCCACCGGCACGCAGGAACAGAGCGGTCAGCAGCGGTTTCAGGACCAAAATCACAGCGGCCGCCGACAGCGTCATATTGCTGGCCAGGCTGACCGTCAGGATGCTTCGGCCGTTGCCGGGCAGCTCAGGGAACCAGTGCGAGCAGATACCCATCACCAACCCGGCGCCTGCCAGGGCAGGGATCAGCCGCCAGGTGCGCATCAGGGCGGCCGGCCGCGCCGCCGCCATGATCCGTTTGAACGCCAATCCCACCGCGAGGGTCAGCGGCGCCAATACCAGAGCGTGCAGGGTCAGCAGATACGACGATTCCCCGACGGGCCATTCCAGGCTGGCCTGATCGTGGGTGACGGCCGAGCCGATCGCGACGGCGAGGCTGGAGCTGAGCAATGCCGCACCCAGCGCCCGCGGATGCCAGCTGTTCAACAAGATCCGCGCAGCGAACAGCGTGCCGGCCAGCGGAACGGCGTAGACCGCACCGAGCCCGGCCCCCGCCGCGCACGCCAGCAGGATCTCACGGTCGCGACTCGACAGCCGCTTCAGCCATCCGGTCCCCAGATCGCCGAGGACCGCAGCGAATTGGCGTGGCGCACCTTCCCGCCCGAGCGACGCCCCGGAGCCGACCAGCAGCACCTGCAGCAGGGCGTCGATGCTCCATGACAGCCGCGGAATCCGGGCGTGGCGCGCGATGGTCGGCGCGAGCGGCGGCACCTCGGCTCTGCGCCGCAGGATCCACCACCCGACCGCTGCCAGCGCGCCGCCGACCATCGGCCCCAGAGCGCGGCGGACTGGATTGCTGGCGGTGATCCCGGCGAGCAGCGTGCCGAATGTGTAGTGGTACGTGAGGTGCTCGACGAAGCGCAGCACGACCGTTGTCGCCAACCCGGCGACCCCGGCCAGCAACCCGACGATGACTACCGCACAAAAGAAGTCAAGATTGCGAGAGCGTGAGGCGGGCCGTCGGGGCACCGCACGAATGTATGCCATCTGGGCGTCGTCGAGGCTATGTGTCGGCGAGACGCCGGAACAACGCGACCTGCGTGAAACGCGCTAACCGGTAGCGGCGTTCGAGCCGCCCGTCTCGGCGGCGTCGCGGTCGGCCGGTCCGCCCTTGAGTCCGCGCCAGAACAGGTCGATCATCAGCTGGGCCGCTTCATCGACGTCGATGTCGCCGGTGCTGACGCGGTTGGCCATCGCCTCACCGGCGCCGACCAGTGCGACGGCCATCATCTCGTGCTCGACATCCGGCCGCGGGGTGCGGCTGCCGGTTCGCACCAGCCTGGCCACCAGTTGGATGAACTGCTCGCGTCCCTCACGCACCGTCTGAGCGAACGCCTGCGAATTGGTGGCCTGGGTGTACATCACAATCCAGGACGCCCGGTTGGCGTCGATGAAGCGCAGGAACTCCACGATGGTGTTGCGCAGCATGTCCTTTGGACTCTGCTCAAAGTTGATGCCGCCGCGCACCACCTCGACGAACCGGGTCATCTCGCGGTTCAGGCAGGCGCCGAACAGTTCCTCTTTCGAGCCGTAATACAGATACAGCATCGGCTTGGAGATTTGCGCCGCGGCGGCGATAGTGTCCATCGAAGTCTCGTGGTAGCCGTTGACCGAGAACATCTGCACAGCGGCGTCGAGCATTTGCTGTTCGCGGACAGCCCGCGGTAGCCGCTTAGTACCACCTGCCATTGCTGCGCCCTTCTAGCCCGTCTATCTGACTCTAGGGTAATGATGTTGCCAGCATCAGTGCCCACACGCTAGATTGCGGCCTTTCATCGTCGCTACCCGTACGAGCGATTCGTTTACCGCCGACATCGGTAGTTCGCCCGCGCCCACCGCCTTCTGCAGCCGGTCCAGGACCGCCGGCACCTCGTCGGTGGTCAGCCACAGCGCGATGTCGGTGCCGGCCTGCAAGGTACGCAACGCCGCTTCGGACACGCCGTATCGGTCCGAGATCGCGCCCATGCCGGACAGGTCGTCGCTGAATACCGGGCCGTTGAAGGGTGGGGCTCCGTAGCCGGTGCCCTCGCGTAGCAACTGAACCGCAGGCCGGCTCAGACTGGCCGGGTCATTGCCGGTCAAGCCGGGAACCTGCAGATGACCCACCATCACTGCGACCGGCGTGGCGTTCACCAGCGCCCGGTAGGGCACCAGGTCACTATTCTGCAGGTCGCCCAGCGGTGGGGTGACAACGCCACCGGTGTGCGAATCACCAGAGCCATGTCCGTGACCGGGGAAATGCTTGAGCACCGGCAGCAGTCCGGCGTCGCGCAGACCCTGTGCGTACGCCCCGGCGTAGGCGGTGACCCGATCGGGATCCGAGCCGAACGAGCGGTCCCCGATCACGCTGTCGTCCGGAGCGTCGGTGACGTCGACCACCGGGGCGAAGTCGATGGTGATGCCGAGCTTGCGCATCGCCTCGCCACGCTGCTGTGCCAAGTCGTGCACCTGCGCAACGGTTTGGGTCTGCGCCAGCAGCCGGGCGGACGGAGCCGGCCCGATCAGCGACTTCAACCGAGAGACCCGACCGCCTTCTTCGTCGACGCTGACCGCCAGCGGCAGCGGGCCCGCTTTGCCCGCGATGTCGGTCAGCGGGCCGTTGAAGATCGACAGGTCCGTCCAGCTGCCGATGAAGATGCCGCCGACGTGGTAACCGTTGACAACCGTCCGGGCGTCGTCGGCGTTCTTCACCCCCACCATCAGCAGCTGGGCCAGCTTGTCGCGGAGGTCGGGCACTGCATCCGGCACGGCTGTCGAGTCAGCGCACACCGGTGGCGCGGGAGCAGCCGCGGGCCTACCGACCTGGGCCGAGGAGGATGCGGGGGACCGCGCATCGTGGCCACACGCTGCCACCAGTGCCGATGCGGCGGCGAGCACAGCCAGGGTGCGCGGAAAAGCCATCGGGCCATGTTGTCACGCCCGGCGGTCGGGCGCGTCGACGGGCGCTTGCTGGGGCAACCCTGTTACGTTGGCCATCAACCCCTTCTGACTGGCAGGGGAGGTAGCCAGCGATGCCCGGGTTCACGCTGGCCGCTGCGGCCAGCATCATGGCGGGTCTGTCCATCGGCGCCGCTGCCACGATTGGCGTGACGCTGGCGGTCCAAGATCACAGCGTGGCGCCGGCACCTGACGTGCCCCGTCCATCCGCGCCATATCTGGTGGACTACGGAGACCGCTGCTACCACGGGCATTGCCTGCCGTGTAACAGCACGCAGAGTTGCCTGAACAAGCTGCCACCGGGACTGCGTCCCTAGCCGACTCGCGGTCCCGGGTCGTGGCCGCTGTTCTGCTAGGTTGGCGCTACGTCGTCGCTATGTTGAAGCCACGACCGAAAACCCCCGAGGAGCATCGATGAACCGGATCGTTGCGCCCGCCGCCGCGAGCGTGGTGGTTGGATTGTTGCTGGGCGCAGCCGCGATCTTCGGCGTCACTCTGATGGTGCAGCAGGACACAAAGCCGCCACTCCCCGGGGGCGATCCGCAGTCCTCAGTGCTAAACCGGGTCGAGTACGGCAACCGCAGCTAGCCTGGCGGTGCAGGCGGTGCCTGCGGAAACGGGCTCGCCGGCTGCCCCGCTGTCACGCCGGTGGTTGCTGTTGGTCGGGGCGATCGCGCTGGCGTTGACGTTCGCACAGTCGCCGGGGCAGATATCTCCCGATACGAAACTCGACCTCACCGCCAACCCGCTGCGCTTCCTGGCTCGCTCGACCAACCTGTGGAACAGCGATCTGCCGTTCGGGCAGGCGCAGAATCAGGCCTATGGCTACCTGTTTCCGCACGGGGCCTTCTTTTTGGTCGGCCACGCACTGGGGCTGCCCGGGTGGATAACCCAGCGGCTGTGGTGGGCGCTGCTGCTCACGGTCGGTTTCTGGGGCCTGTTACGAGTCGCCGAGGCGCTGGGAATCGGCAGCCCGACGTCACGCGTGATCGGCGCGGTGGCCTTCGCGCTCTCGCCGCGGGTGCTGACCACCATCGGATCGATCTCGTCGGAAACCCTGCCGATGATGCTGGCGCCGTGGGTGCTGCTGCCAACGATCCTGGCGTTGCGCGGCAGCGCGGGGTCAACTTCGGGCAGGTCGGTACGCGCTCTCGCCGCGCAGGCCGGGCTCGCGGTCGCGCTGATGGGCGCGGTCAACGCGATCGCAACGCTGGCCGGTTGCCTGCCGGCGGTGATCTGGTGGGCCTGTCACCGGCCGAACCGGTTGTGGTGGCGCTACACCGCGTGGTGGCTGTTGGCTCTCGCCCTGGCAATGCTGTGGTGGGTGGTGCCGCTGGTTCTGTTGCGGACCATCAGTCCACCGTTCCTGGACTTCATCGAGTCCTCCGGCGTGACAACGCAATGGTCGTCGCTAGTCGAGATGCTGCGCGGGACCGACAGCTGGACCCCGTTCGTGGCACCGACCGCGACCGCCGGCGCACCGCTGGTGACTGGATCGGCCGCCATCCTGGGCACCTGCCTGGTCGCGGCGGCTGGTTTGGCCGGGCTGGCCAGCCCTGCGACGCCGGCACGCGGTCGGCTGGTGGCGATGCTGCTGATCGGGGTGGTCCTGATGGCCGCCGGCTACAGCGGTGGCCTGGGCTCGCCGATGGCTCACCAGGTGCAGGCATTCCTGGATGCCGCCGGCGCACCAGTGCGCAACGTGCACAAGCTGGGGTCGGTGATCCGGATCCCGGTGGTGCTGGGTATCGCAGCGCTGCTGGGCCGGATACCACTGCCCGGCAGCGCCCCGGCGGCGGTGTGGCTGCGCGCGTTCGCCCATCCCGAGCGTGACAAACGAGTCGCGGCCGGTGTTGTCGTCCTGATCGCGCTCATGGTCAGCACCTCGCTGGCCTGGACCGGCCGGCTAACTCCGCCGGGCACGTTCAGCGCGATACCCCGGTACTGGCAGGACGCCGCCGACTGGCTCAGCGAACACAATCCCGATAAGACCGGGGTGCCCCTGCCCGGGCGCGTGCTGGTGGTTCCGGGTGCACCGTTCGCCACCCAGGCGTGGGGCACCAGCCACGACGAGCCGCTACAAGTGCTCGGCACCAGCCCGTGGGGAGTGCGCGACTCCATCCCGCTGACCCCGCCGCAAACCATCCGGGCGCTGGATTCGGTGCAACGTCTGTTCGCCGCCGGACGCCCCTCCGTTGGACTGGCCGATACCCTTGCCCGCCAAGGTATTTCCTATGTGGTGTTGCGCAACGATCTGGATCCCGAGACCTCGCGCTCGGCGCGCCCGATCCTGGTGCACCGCGCCATTGCCGGGTCGCCGGGCCTCGAGCAGGTGGCGCAGTTCGGTGCACCAGTGGGCCCGGGAACTCTCACCGGCTTCGTCGCAGACGGCGGACTGCGCCCGCGGTACCCGGCTTTGGAGATATACCGAGTGACTGACCGGGTCGCCAGTGCTGATGGGGGCCGCGACATTCTGGCTCCCGGCGCGCCCTACTTCGCCGACGCCGACCAACTGCCCCGCATCGACGGCGGGCCCGAAGCGCTGCTACGTCTCGACGAGCGGCGCCGGCTGCTGGGCCAGCCGGCGCTGGGTCCGGTGCTGATGACCGCCGACGCCCGCAGTGCAGGTCTGCCGGCGCCGACCGTGACGGTAACCGACACTCCGGTGGCCCGCGAGACCGACTACGGCCGGGTAGACGAGCATTCGTCGGCGATCCGCGCCGTCGGCGATGCCCGGCACACCTATAACCGCGTCCCCGATTACCCAGTGCCGGGCGCCGACGAGGTGTTCGGCAGCTGGACCGGCGGCCGGATCACGGTGTCGAGCTCGTCGTCGGATTCCACCGCGATGCCCGACGTCGCCCCGGCTACCTCACCCGCGGCGGCGATCGACGGCGACCCGGCAACCTCCTGGGTATCCAACGCACTGCAGGCGGCTGTCGGGCAATGGCTGCAAGTGGATTTCGACCACCCGGTGACCAACGCCGCCATCACCATCACACCCAGCGCGACCGCCGTCGGCGCCCAGGTCCGTCGGATCGCGATCGATACGGCCACCGGCAGCACCACGCTGAGATTCGACGAGGCCGGCAAACAGCTCACCGCGGCACTGCCCTACGGCGAAACCCAGTGGGTGCGGATCACCGCCGCCGGCACCGATGACGGGTCAGCCGGTGTGCAGTTCGGCATCACCGATGTGTCGATCACCCAGTACGACGCCTCCGGATTCGCCCACCCGGTCAACCTGCGGCACACCGCGCTGGTCCCCGGGCCGCCGCCGGGTTCGGCGATCGCCGGCTGGGATCTGGGATCCGAACTGCTCGGCAGACCCGGCTGCGCCCAGGCGCTGGACAGCATGCGCTGCGCGGCCTCGATGGCGCTGGCACCCGAAGAACCGGTCAACTTCAGTCGCACGCTGACGGTTCCGAAGCCGGTCACGGTGACCCCGATGCTGTGGGTGCGGCCGCGGCAGGGTCCCAAGCTCGCCGATCTGATCGCCGAGCCGAATACCACCCGGGCCACCGGCGATTCCGATCTGATAGACATCCTCGGCTCGGCATATGCGGCCACCGACGGCGACCAGGCCACCGCATGGACAGCACCGCAGCGGGTGGTGCAACACAAGACTCCGCCCACGCTGACCCTGACCCTGCCGCGGCCCACCGAGGTGGCAGGCCTACGCCTGGTCCCCAGCCGATCGACGTTGCCCGCCCACCCGACGGTGGTGGCCGTCAACCTGGGCGACGGCCCACAGGTCCGGGAACTGAGGCAGACCCTGTCTTGGAAACTGGCCCTGAAACCTCGCGTCACCGATACCGTCACCGTCAGCCTGCTCGATTGGCAAGACGTCATCGACCGCAACGCGCTGGGCTTTGACCAGCTCAAGCCGCCGGGCCTGGCCGAAGTCGCGGCGCTCGGCGCCGACGGCAACCCGATCGCTCCCGCCGACGCCGCGCGCAACCGCATCCGTGAGATCACCGTCGACTGCGACCACGGACCGGTCATCGCGGTCGCGGGCCGGTTCGTGCACACCTCGATCCGAACCACGGCGGGCGCGCTGCTGGACGGCCAGCCGCTTGCGGCGCTGGCCTGCGATCGCAGCCCGATCGCATTGCCGGCAGGGCAAGAGGAGTTGTTGATCAGTCCCAGCGCTCAGTTCGTCGTCGACGGAGCGCAGCTGCTCACTCCGGATGTCCCCGAGTTACCCGACGCGACTGGCCCTTCGCCAACTCCCGCATCTACGGGTGCGTGGGGCCCGAGCCGCCGCGAGGTGCAGGCTCCCGCCGCGGCGACCTCCCGGGTGCTGGTCATCCCCGAAAGCATCAACCCGGGCTGGGTGGCACGCACCAGCGCCGGCGCCCGATTGACGCCGGTAGCCGTCAATGGGTGGCAACAGGGTTTTGTGGTGCCCGCAGGGAACCCCGGCACCATCACGCTGACTTTGTCGTCCAATTCGCTGTACCGGGCGGGCTTGGCGGTTGGGCTGGCGTTGTTGCCGCTATTGGCCTTTCTGGCGCTGTGGCGGACACGGCGGCGGACCGATGACGCACCCGCACAACCGTGGGCGCCCGGGGCCTGGGCGGCGGTGGCGGTGCTGGCGGCCGGGGCGGTGATCGCCGGCGTGGCCGGGGTCGTCGTGATCGGCGGCGCCCTCGGACTGCGGTACGCGCTGCGCCATCGGCAGTCCGGCGGGGTCACCGTCGCGCTGAGCGCCGGCGGGCTGATTCTGGCCGGAGCGACGCTGTCCCGGCATCCCTGGCGTTCGGTCGACGGCTACGCCGGCCATTCCGCGAATGTGCAACTGCTGGCATTGATTTCGCTGGCCGTGCTTGCCGCGTCGGTGGTGAGCGTCCCCGATCGGGTGCCGCGGCCGCGCGACGAGTGAATTCTTTGGAGTTGGCTGCCGGTTTACCGGCTGATTGACTGGATATGCGGGTGGGTGTAACACCCACCGTCCAAGGAGTCAGCGCCATGGGATGGTTTTCGGCACCCGAATACTGGCTGGGCCGGCTGGTGCTCGAGCGCGGTGCGGCAGCCGTCTACCTGATCGCGTTCGTCGGGGCCGCCAGTCAGTTCCGGGCGCTCATCGGGGAGCACGGGATACTGCCGGTGCCACGATTTTTGGCGGGGCATTCGTTCTGGACCACGCCGAGCGTCTTTCATCTGCGCTATTCCGATCGTTTTTTCGCGGGCGTTTCGTGGTTCGGTGCGGCGCTGTCGGCAGCCATTGTCGCCGGTGCGGCCGACCTGGTGCCGTTGTGGGCCGCGATGCTGATGTGGCTGACGCTGTGGCTGCTTTACCTTTCGATCGTCAACGTCGGGCAGGCCTGGTACGCGTTCGGCTGGGAGTCGCTGCTGCTGGAGACCGGGTTCCTGATGATCTTCCTCGGCAATGACCACACGGCGCCCCCAGTGCTGACGTTATGGATGGCGCGATTGCTGCTGTTCCGGGTCGAGTTCGGCGCCGGACTGATCAAGATGCGCGGTGACTCGTGCTGGCGTGATCTGACCTGCCTTTACTACCACCATGAGACACAGCCGATGCCGGGTCCGTTGAGCTGGTTCTTCCATCACCTGCCCAAGCCGCTGCACCGAATCGAGGTGGCGGCCAACCATTTCGCCCAACTCGTCGTGCCGTTCGGATTGTTCGCGCCGCAGCCGGGAGCGAGCGTTTCGGCGGCGATCATCGTCATCACCCAGCTGTGGCTGGTGGCATCGGGCAACTTCGCCTGGCTCAATTGGCTGACGATCATCCTGGCGTTCAGCGCAATCGACCAGTCATGGGCAGCGAGGCTGCTACCGGTACCCGCAGCTCCTGCCCTACCGGCACCCCCGTCGTGGTTCGCCGGCCTGGTAGTCACTTTCACGGTTGCGGTTCTGTTCATGAGTTACTGGCCGGTACGCAACATGCTGTCCTCGCATCAGCGAATGAACGTGTCGTTCAATCCTTTTCACTTGGTGAACACTTACGGAGCGTTCGGTAATATCGGCCGCGTTCGCCGGGAGGTGGTGATCGAAGGCACCGCAGAGCCGAACATCACCACGCAGACGGTCTGGAAACCGTACGAATTCAAAGGCAAGCCCGGCGCGGTGCGCCGGATACCGCGCCAGTGGGCCCCTTATCATCTGCGGCTGGACTGGCTGATGTGGTTCGCCGCCATCTCGCCGGCCTATGCACAGCAGTGGCTGACGCCGTTCCTGCAGCGGCTGCTGGGCAACGATCGGGCCGCGCTGCGCCTGCTGCGGCACAACCCATTCCCGGAGTCGCCGCCCCGGTTCGTACGCGCGCAGCTCTACGAGTACCGCTTTACCACCGCGGCCGAACTGCGGCGCGATGGTGCCTGGTGGCACCGCACACTGGTGGGTCGATACGTCCCGCCCATGGCACTGCACAAGTGAGCGTCCGCCCATATCGTGTCGCTACGGCACGCCATCGTCGGAGTCCGAATCGGAGTCGGAGTCAGCAAGCAGCCTCTCGGGATGATGGAACGTGTTGGTGCGCGGTTGGCCTCGGTCGAGGTGTGGGGGTGGTATCCACTCGGTGTCACCGTTGGCGCGTTTTCGGGTGGTCCAGCCGCCGGGTTTCAGCAGCCGGTGTTGCGGCCCGCAGCCGAAGGTCAGGTCGTTGACGTCGGTGGTGTGGCACTTGGCATAGTCGGTGATGTGGTGGACTTCGCAGTAGTAGCCGGCCACATCACAGCCGGGTGCTGAGCAGCCGCGGTCTTTCGCGTACAAGACGATTCGCTGCCCGGGTGAGGCGAGTCGTTTGGTGTGATACAGGGCCAGGGCCTTGCCTTTGTCGAAGATGGCCAGGTACTGATGGGCATGCCGGGCCAGGCGGATCACATCGCTCATGGGCAGGATGCTGCCGCCACCAGTGAGTCCTTTACCGGCGGCGGCTTCCAGCTCGGCCAGGGTGGTGGTGACGATGATGGATGCCGGTAGCCCGTTGTGCTGACCCAGTTTTCCCGATGCCAGCAAGGCGCGCAGCGCTGCGGTGAGCGCGTCGTGGTTGCGTTGAGCGGGACTGCGGCTGTCACGGTCGACCTCCTGTCGGGTGGCAGCACCGTCGACGACCGCGGTTTGGTCGAGCGGATTGCACATCCCGGGGGCGGCCAGTTTGGCCAGCACCGCCTCGAGGCTGGCGCGGGCTTCAGGGGTCAGCCAGCCGCGCAGCGCTGACATGCCGTCGGCTTCCTGCTTGCCCAGGGTCAGCCCGCGTCGGCGGGCGCGGTCGTCGTCGCTGTAGGTGCCGTCGGGGTTAAGGCAATCAGCGATCCGCTCGGCCATGCCGGCGAGTTGTTCGGGCCGAAACTGCGAGCCTTTTCTGGCCAAATCCGCCTCGGCGCACCCGCGGGTCGCCTCGTCGACCCAGCCCGGCAGCTGGTGGCAAAACCGGCGGATCACCGCCACTTGCCCGGCTCCCAGCCGCCCGGCCCGCTGCGCGGCGGCGGTGGCCGCCATCACCGGCGCCAAAGGTTCACCGGTAAGCGCGCGCCGCGCGCCCAGATCGGCAGCCTCACGGATGCGCCGGGAGGCCTCGGCGCGGCTGATCAGCGTCCACTCGGCCACCGCATGCGAGAGTTTGCCGCCCAGCTCCTCCGGGGCGGCCTGGCGGGCAAGCTGATTGATCAGCGGATGCTCCACGGCAGGTAACCGCCGGCGCACCCGCTCGCAGCGCTCCAACAAGCCAAACCGCTCGGGGGTGGTCAGCGGCTCGCAATCCAGCGCGGCCACACCATCGAGCGCGGCGTCCAACGCATCAAAAGCCGCCGTCACCGCCTCCCGATCCACCACAGCGCCAGAACTCATACCCTGAAACTAGCCGCACCCACCGACAGAAAACGCCGTCCTGAGGCTACTGAAACTGCTGTGACACAAGTGATTCCAGATAGCCAAAACAGGAACTGCGGCGCGATCGCG